>ENA-ORLM01000541-ORLM01000541.1-human-gut-metagenome-genome-assembly--contig:-NODE-541-length-34981-cov-5.489457_pt1 | contig 34981 bp, 29 predicted proteins | sample MGYA00243063_ERZ508815 | MGnify/ENA primary metagenome ERZ508815 (study PRJEB26277, sample SAMN04329768) | human gut metagenome | biome: human-associated habitat | host: Homo sapiens | place: USA...
GGTGTTGCCGCGGCCGCGCCGGGTCTTGACCCGCAGGCCGCGGTCGGTGTGATCCATCAGGCACTGGGTGACCACCATGTCCTTCACGCCGCCGCTCATCTCGCTGCCGATGACGATGCCGCCGTGGCCCTTGTCCAGCAGGCAGTTCCGGATCACCGTGTGCGCACAGCTCTTTTTCAGCTTCATGCCCAGGAACACCTTGCTGGCTTTCATGGCAATGCAGTCGTCACCCACGTGGATATTCGCACCGATGATGCGGATGTACTCGCAGCTCTCGGGGTCAATGCCGTCGGTGTTGGGGGCGTTGTAGGGGTTGTTGATGTTGACGTTCAGCAGATCAAGATGCTTGACGAAGATGGGGTGGATGGTCCAGGAGTAGCTGTTCTGCACCGTGATGCCGTGGAGGCAGACGTTCTCGCTGTCCACCATTGCCACAGCGCGGGGACGCCATGCGATGCGCTTGACCTTGGGGTCGACCCACCAGTCGCCGTTCTGGGCGTCGCAGTCCAGGGTGCCTTCGCCGGTGACGACGACGTCATGCACCTGGGTGATGTTCAGCAGGCCCGCAAAGCTGTTCAGCGGGTTGCCCTCCCAGCCGGTGAGGTAGTATTCGTCCACTTCGTTCTCGCTGGGGATGACGCCGGGCAGGATGGGGTAGTGGGTGCGGTCGTTGTCGCCCAGCAGCACAGCGCCCTTCTCGAGGTAGAGGGTGGTGCAGCTCTTCATGAAGAGGCTGGCGGTGCGGTAGCGGCCAGCGGGGACATATACCGTGCCGCCCTTGGGGCAGGTGGAAAGAGCAGCCTGCAGCCTGCCGGTGTTGTCGGTCTCGCCATCGGCGACGAGGCCGTAGCGGGATGCGTCCACAAAGAAGCTCTCGGCCTCGGTGGTGAAGTCCAGCTTCAGATGCTCACCCTCAGCGTCTACCTCCACGGTGTAGGTGGTGGACGGAGTCAGGGAGAAGAGGGAGAACACGTTGGTGTTGCAGCTTTCGTAAATGGTCTTGCCGTTCAGAGCCACGGCGAAGGGGTGCTCCGGGCGGAAGCACTTGCCGTTTTCCAGCTCGAAGACGGCGCTGCGGGTCATGGAACGGATGAGAGACAGATTCATTTTTACAGCCTCCTGAGTTATTTGCGTAGATTTGCGGCTTGCCCGCAGAGGGCGGGCATGGTACACTGGAGATAAGAAGATCAGAGCACTGCCCCGGCGGGGCAGGCATAGCAAGAAGGGGGAAGGGCGGATGCGCGCCGAACGGGAAAAACTCAACGCGAAGATCACGGCGGGAGCGCTCAAGCTGGCCGGTGGGCGGCTCGAGCTGCCTGCCGAGATGTGCCATATCGTTCTGTTTTCGGGCGGCAGCTGCACGGTCCAGTGCGGGGACATGTCGCTCCTGGTCAGCCCCGGCTGCGCACTGCTGCTGGGGCCGGGGGCGTGGGCGGTATCGCAGGCAGGCCACACCCAGCCGGAAATGCTGGGGTGCGGGTTCCCGCTGGCAGTGCTCCACGAGATGAAGAACGCCACCGGCGAAGATTTCCTCCGCCTTTTTGCACCGGGCAGCCAGATGGCCCTTTACGGCAGCATCCAGTGGGCCAGCCGTCTGCGGACGCTGCTGGAGATGATGCGGAGCGCCATGGGCGAGCCGGAGTATCCCGGCGGGCTGTACCTGGCACTGACGCTCCACTATGTGGAGCAGGAGCACCGGGCGCAGAGCGCCGCCGACGCCCGCCCCCGCAACGAGACGGTGGAGCAGATCTGCGCCTATCTCGCGGCCAACTACCAGCAGAAGCTCTCCCTCACCGAGGTGGCGGCGCGGTTCTACATCTCGCCCTACTACCTGAGCCGGCTGTTCCGGCGGGTGACGGGGCAGTCCATCGTGGACTACATCAACGCCCGCCGCATCGAGGCGGCACAGAAGCTTCTGGAAACGACAGAGCTGAGCATCGGCAGCGTGGCCGAGCAGACCGGTTTCGCCTCTGCGGCCCACTTCCGCCGCGTTTTTCGGGAGACGATGGGCGTCGGGCCGCTGCAATACCGGAAGAGCAGAAAATAGAGTGCCACAAAAGCCTCTCCCTTTGGGAGAGGTGTCACCGAAGGTGACGGAGAGGGCAAGCCAGCTTCGACAAAGCCGCTGCGCAGCGATAAGCAACCTCTTTGTCGGAGCAATATTATCGCAACGTCCGTACATCTCCGTCGGCGTCCTTGCCCTCTCAGGCGCTCACGCGCCAGCTCTCCCAAGGGGAGAGCCTTTGACATTGGAAATGCCCCCTGTGTCCTCTCTACGGGAAGAGGCACAGGGGGCATTCATGTTTGTCGGGATGATCCGAGCGGCGGGGGCTTCAGCTTAGCCCTTGACAGCACCGGCGGAGATACCTTCGACGAACTGATCCTGTGCGCAGAAGAACACGATGAGCTGCGGCAGGATAGAGATCAGGGACAGGGCCAGAATACGGTTCCAGGCAAAGCCCGTATCACCGTCCATGGACAGCTTGACGAACAGGGACATGGGGTACTTTGCAGGGGTCTGGACGTAAAGCAGGGGACCCATGAAGTCGTTGCAGCTCCACATGAACTGGAACAGTGCGCAGGACACCAGAGCGGGCATCAGCATCGGGACGATGACCTTGTACAGGGTCTGGAAGGAGGAGCAGCCGTCGATGGCGGCAGCCTCGTCCAGGTCGCGGGGGACGTTGCGCATGAACTGCACCAGCTGGTAGACGAAGTAGGTCTCAGTTGCGAATGCGCAGTGGACCCAGATGGCCAGATAGAACGGGCTGTTGACCCAGCCGAACTTGGTGTACAGCAGGAACTGAGGCACGTTCAGGACGACCTGAGGCAGGAACAGGGTGGCCAGCATGATGCTGAACAGGATCTTCCGGCCCGGGAAGTCGAAGCGGCCAAAGCCGTAAGCTGCAATGCAGGAGGAGACCACGGTGCAGATGACCTTGGGCAGGACGTAGCTGTAAGTGTTCAGCATGGCCTGCAGGATGTTGATGGAACCGCCGAAGTTGTTCAGCGCGTTCTTGTAGCCCTCCAGAGTGGGGTTCTTGATCCACAGGCCGATGCCTGCAAAGATCTCGCTGTTGTCCTTAAAGGTGGCGCTGATCATCCACAGCAGGGGATAGATCATGATGAGGCCCACCAGGATCAGGACGAAGTACTTGAAAAACGTCGCGATGGCGTTAGAAGCTTTCATTCCCATACTGTCACACCTTACCTTTCATCCGAGTAGTAGACCCACTTCTTCTGGCTGGTGAAGGCGATGATCGTCAGGATGCAGACGATGACGAACATGATCCATGCCAGTGCGGAAGCCATGCCCATCTGGTTGGACTTGAATGCGTAGTTGTAGACCAGAATGGAGATGAGGGTGGTGGAACCGCGGGGACCGCCGTTGGTGATGATGAACGGGCCATTGAACTCCTGGAAAGCCTGGCAGATCTGAGTGACCAGGTTGTAGAAGATGATGGGGGTGATCATCGGGACGGTGATGGAGAAGAACTGCTTCCATTTGCCAGCGCCGTCGATGGTGGCGGCCTCGTACAGGTCGGCCGGCACGCCCTTCAGAGCGGCGAGGAACAGCACCATGGCGGAGCCGAACTGCCAGATACGCAGGAAGCAGATGATCCACAGTGCGTAGCTGGGGTCGCTCAGCCAGGAGGGACCCTGGAAGTGGCCGAAGGTCAGCATACGGATGAGGGTGTTGACCAGACCGTCATCACGGAACACGGCCTTCCACAGCACGGCGATCGCAACAGAGCCGCCGAGGATGGAGGGGATGTAGTAGACGGTGCGGAACACGTTCACGCAGGCAATCTTGAAGTTCAGGATGTAGGCGATGAACAGTGCGAAGACCAGCTTCAGAGGCACAGTGATGAAGCTGTACTTGAAGGTGGTGATGAGCGCCTTGGTGATCTTGGGGGTGGTAAAGGCGTCCACATAGTTCATGATGCCATACTGATGGATGCCGTTGAAGAAGTCCATATCCGTAAAGCTGTAGTACAGAGACTGGCCGAACGGAATGGCCTTGAAGACGACGAAGCCGATGATCCAGGGGATCAGGTAGAACAGGCCCTGCCATTTGTCAAAAAACTTCTGGGCCGGGGTACGCCCGAGAGAGGGCGCTTTGCTTTCTTTCATCCGGGAATCCTCCTTTTATAAGGATATATCTCGTACGCCGCACAATCGTTTGGACACATTTTTGTCAAAAAAATGTCATCACCGTCTTGCAAAAAAGGGGCATCCGTCCGTAGGTGGAAGGGATGCCCCTTGCAAGACTCCTTTATGCGGGGCGGCCCGTGTCAACACCGCGCGTGTGCAGGCCGCAAAAAGTCCATGAGGCGGAAATCAGACGGTGTAGCCGACAGACTCCATGCCGTCCAGCAGGGTATCGACCAGGTCAGCGCCGGAAGCATTGTCGTAATCCAGAGTGTCGAACACTTCCTGATAGATGCCGGTGCCGGTAGCCTTCAGGTCGTTGGACTCGAACAGGGGATCGAGCTGGTTGGAAACGAAGGCCATGACCTTGCCGTTTGCCTCAGCCACCAGCTCCTTGACAGCGCCGGCGCTCTGAGCAGCAGCCAGACCAGCCTTGGAGGCGGGGATGCCGCACTCAGAACCCATGATGGAAGCGCCCTTCTCCTCGTTCAGCAGGAAGTTGATGAGGGTAGCTGCCTCTGCGGGATGCTCGCAGGTCTTGGTGATGGCCAGACCCATGGAGACCTTGGAGAAGCCACCGTTGTAATCGCCGAACTTGATCTCCTCGCCGACGGTGAAGCCAGCCTTGTTCTCCTCGTCCAGAGCGTCAGCGTACTTGGTAGCGGAGGAGTCCCACTCGAAGCAGCCGGCCAGCTTGCCGGTGATCCACTCGGTGGACTGGTGAGCGGCGTTGTCGCCGTTGGAGCCGTAGTAGGTGGGCAGGCTCATGATGACGTGGCCCTCGACCAGGCTCTTGATGAAGTCGATGCCCTCAGCGATCTGGTCGGCATCGTAGTTCAGGGTGGAGGTGGTGGGGTCTGCCCAGTCCTTGCCGTACTTGCTCTCGAGGTAGAAGACCATCAGGATCATACGGTCGTATGCGCCCAGGTGCAGGGGATAGTAGTCATCGCCCAGCTTCTCCTGGAAGGTCTTGCCGGCAGCCATCAGCTCGTCCAGAGTGGTGGGGAAGGAGATGCCGGCCTTGTCGAAGGTGGTCTTGTTCCAGTAGAAGATACGGCCGGTCATGGAGACAGGCACGCACTGCTGAGCGTTTGCCACGTTGCAGGCAGCCAGCTTGGCCTCATCCCACTGGGTCAGGTCCAGGTACTCGGAGACGCTGTTCAGGTCGATGAAGGTCTGACCGTTCTTGGAGTAGTTGTACAGCCAGTTCCAGTTGATCTGGCAGACATCCTCAGCGACACCGCCTGCGAACTTGGTGGACATGGTGTCCTCCCAGCCGGACCATGCAGCGAAGGTGGGGTTGACGGTGATGGTGCTGTGCTCAGCAGAGAAAGCCTTGATGGCCTCCTGGTAAGCGTTGTGACGAGACTCGCCGCCCCACCAGCTCATGGTCAGGGTGACGGGGTCAGAAGACAGACCAGCCACAGAAGCTGCTGCGGAAGAAGCAGCGGTGGAAGTGGCGGTAGAACCAGCGTTGCTGGAGCCGCCGCAGGCGGCCAGCAGGCCGGCAGCACCCACAGCGCCAGAGACCTTCAGAAAGTCACGACGAGAAATTGCCTTGCTCATTTTCGTTCTCCTCCTATGTAGAAAACATCTTCTTGCACGGATGCCTCTGCAAAGCATCCGTTGTATACAAATATGATACCAAAGGCAAGAAAAAAAAGAAAGATGCAAATTGTAGTGATAGCGGCAGAAAACGTACAAATATTGCGCTTATTTTTTGCCCGGTTTTGACGTCATTGCCATAATGAATAAACTTGGACCGAAAAACTGTGCAACTTGTATACTTCAACGATTTGCATAGAAAACTGGGATGCAACAGGAGAAGATTGGCCTGAATTGCAAGAATTTTGTAGCCATGGCAGAATTTGTTGAAAGAGCGTTGTATACATTAAAAGCAACGATAACAGAAAGTTCCGGCCCCGAGCTGATATATCAATAGCGCAAAAAACGCGCGAATGGGGGCGCGACTGATATATCACGGATGCAGAAAAGATACAAAAAATGCCGTCCGGCGTGCGGACGGCATAAAATCAGGAAAAGAGTCACCGGCGGGCGGCGTAGAAGGCGCTGCGCTCCCGGAAATAGCACTGGGGACACATGCTGACGTACTGGACGTCGTTCTCAAGGTCGATGGCTACCTGTTCGCCCTCAAAGACGAAGCGGCCGTTGACCTTGCGGCAGTTGCAGGTGGCCTTGCGGCCGCAGGTGCAGATGGTCTTCATCTCCTCGATGGTGTGGGCCAGCTCCAGAAGCCGGGTGGAGCCGGGGAAGCCCTTGAGGGAGAAGTCGGAGCGCAGGCCGTAGCAGATGACGGGGATGTTCAGCTCTACCGTCACCATGAACAGCTGCTCGGCCTGCTCGGCAGTGAGGAACTGGCTCTCGTCACAGAGCACACAGGCCAGAGGCCGGCCCTCGCTGCTGGCGGCCCGGACGGCCTCCACCAGGTCCATGTCCGGCGGCACCAGCAGGTCGGCAGGGCGGCGGACGCCCAGACGGCTCACGAGGTCGCCGCTGCCCTTGGTGTCCACCTTCGGCTTGAGGATGAGCACCCGCATCCCCTGCTCCTCGTAGTTGTGGGCCACCTGCATCAGCGCGGTGCTCTTGCCGCTGTTCATTGCGCCGTAACGGAAATAAAGCTTTGCCATATCGAAAAAGTCTCCTCATGAAAGGACCCTCTCAGCCAAAGCCTGACGGAGAGGGCCTGTATTATCGATAGTATCTGCTCAGTCCTGATTGCGCAGCCGGTAGCCCAGGCTCATCAGGCTGTCGCCGAGGTGGACATTCTCCACCACCACGTCGGGGTAGGGGACAGACAGATCGTAGTGGGAGAAGTTCCAGAAGCCCTGAATGCCCAGAGCCACCAGACGGCCGCTGATCTCCTCTGCGCCGCTGCGGGGCAGACAGAGCACAGCCACCTCGGGGTGGTGCTCGGCGCAGAAAGCTTCCAGCTCGTCGCTGTGTAAAATCTGGATGCCGTTGATCTCTTTGCCCACCTCGTCGGGGGCGTTGTCGAAGGCGGCGATGAGCTTGTAGCCGTTGGTGTCGGTGGTGATGAAGCGGCTCACAGCCTTGCCCAGACGGCCGCAGCCGATGAGGATGGTGGGCAGGAGGTCGCCGTTGCCAAAGAGCAGCTGCTCAAGGATGTTCAGCAGGTTCTCCACCGAGTAGCCGATGCCCTGACGGCCATTCACGTCGCCGATGCAGTTGAAATCCTGCCGCACCTGAGAGGCAGTGGTACCCATCTGGGCGGCCAGCTCACGGGACGAGATGCTGGTGATGCCGTCGTTCTTCAGGGTACGCAGGTAGCGATAGTATTTGGGCAGGCGCTTGATGACGGGCAGAGAAGCTTTGCCGGGAGTGTTCATAGGGGGGTCTCCTTTCTTTTTATCCGCAGCATTGCCGGGGAGAAGTGCGCAGCGGCAGGGTGCTCCGGCAAAAGATTTGTACTTTCTTGTACAATAATGATACATATTTGACAAACTTATCTCTAGTATAAAGTATACAGCGCGAAGACAGAATGTCAAACCATTTGGCACATTTTTTTGAGAAAGAAAAGAAATCTTTGCCGAAGTATAACCGGCAGGAATGCCGGACAAGCTGAAACGAAGCAAAAAGGAGGATACGCAGAATGTCACAGGAAGAGAAGAACGTCCCCGTGGAGCAGCAGCGGCTGGAAAAAGAGCAGATCGAGGATATGGGCAGCGTTTACCGCACCCGGGGAGCTCACGCCATCCACTGCCTGACGGTCATCGGGCAGGTGGAGGGCCATGTGGAAGCGCCCCAGGGCCAGAAGACCACCAAGTATGAGCACGTCATCCCCCAGCTGGTGGCCGTGCAGGAGGACCCCGCCATCGAGGGCCTGCTGGTCCTGCTCAACACCGTGGGCGGGGATGTGGAGGCGGGGCTTGCGCTGGCGGAGCTCATCGCCAGCATCTCCAAGCCCAGTGCGGCGGTGGTGCTGGGCGGGGGCCACTCCATTGGCATCCCGCTGGCCGTCAGCGCCCAGCGGAGCTTCATCGTGCCTACCGCCACCATGACGGTCCACCCCGTCCGCCATTCCGGCATGATACTGGGCGTGCCCCAGACCATGCGCTGGTTCGAGCAGATGCAGGAGCGCATCACCGGCTTCGTGGCGTCCCACAGCGGCATCTCGGAGAAGCGGTACACCGAGCTGATGATGCGCACGGGCGAGCTGGTCATGGACGTGGGTACCGTGCTGGATGGCCGAAAAGCCGTGCGGGAAAAGCTCATCGACGAGCTGGGCGGGCTGTCGGATGCGCTGGCATGGCTCTACCGAGAAATCGAGGGGAAATAAATTGCCATTTGACTTTTCCCGTGGTACAATGAAAGAATCGAGTAGTATCGAAATTCTTCCATCGTCACCGACAGAGCCGCCCTGAGCGCGCCCTGCTTCATGATATAAAATAAGGAACGGGTTTTAGGAAACATGGCAAAGAGAAAACGCAAGACCTCCGGGCGCAGCACAGCCTCGCGCCGCAAGAACCGGACACAGGACCGGATGCCCGCGGGGCTTATCACCCTGTTTGCGGGGCTGGTGCTCATGGCACTGGCTTTCGTGCCGGGCAGTTCGGCCTGGCGCACGATGCACGATGTCCTGTTCGGCGTGTTCGGCTGCGGAAGCTTCGTGGTGGGTGCGGCACTGTGCTATCTGGCCATCCTCTACACCCGGGGCGAAGACCTTCTGCCCCACATCGCAAAGCTGGCGCTGGGGCTCATCTTCGCCAGCGGCACGGTCATCGTCTTTTCTGACATCCCCACCGACCAGACCGCCGCGCAGATGACCGCTGCCTGTTATCATAATGGTATGAGCGCATGGCTCTCGGGCGGTGCGCTGGGCGCTGTGCTGGGCGGGACGCTCCTGCTGCTCTGCGGCAGACCCGCCGCCAATCTGGTTATGGCGGCGCTGGCGGCCTGCGCCAGCCTGTACATTTTTGACGTTACGCCCGCCGAGTGCTGGCAGTGGCTCTGCAACGTGGGCGGCAGCGTCCACGAAAAGGGCCTTGCCGTCCACGAGCAGAATGCCGCCCGCCGGGCTGAGCGTCTGGCAGAACGCGCCGCTGAGGAGGCCGCGGCAGAGGAATATGAAGACTATGGCGACGACCTGCCGGAAGACGAAGTGGGCGAAGGCGAGGACTGCTGCGGCGGCGAAGAGCCTGCCGCGCCCGCCTTCCATATCCAGCCTCCCGGCTGGCTGGCTGGCGTCTTCCACTGGGGCCATCAGGTGATGCAGGGCGGCGAACAGGCGGAGACTGCCCCTGCGCCCGCACCGGAAGTGCAGACCCAGCCTCAGCCCGAGCCTGCCCCCGTACAGGTGGAAAAGTCCCGGCCCCGTGCGCCCTTTGACATTGATTTGGGCCCTGACCATACCACCGTCACCGAGGGCGGCAGTGAGCCCATCGAGCCCATCATCCTCGGCCCCGGCGGCACCTTCGGCATGGACCCGCTCCGCCGTGCGCCCATCCGCGCCACCGTGACGCCCATCGTCCCGGACGCTGTGGATACCGCCGCCGAGGACTTCTTCACGGCCCAGCCCGAGCCGACGGTGACGCCCACCGTCACGCCCGCTGCCCCGGCAGAAGAGCCGGAACAGCAGCCCGCGCCTGAGCCGCCGCTCTCCTTCGGCATCCCGCTCTATGATCTGACCCCGACTCCGGAACCGGCCCCGCAGCCGGTCAGCGCCGAGAATGCGGTGGCGTTCCGCTCTGAGCCGGATGAGGACGGCTGGATCAGCATCACCAGCGACCCGGTGGAGGAAAAAGACCTCAACACGCTGGTGGCAGCCGCCATGGAAAAGCCTGCTGTCTCCGAGGAGCAGGCCGCGAACGCCCCCGCCGAAGAGGCGGAGACGGAGGAGAGCTTCCAGTATCAGTACCCGTCCATCGAGCTGTTCGAGCGCGCCCCGGAGGAAAGCGACTCCGGCGCGGAAGACGAGCTGAAAGCCAACGCCCAGAAGCTGGTGGACACGCTGGAAAGTTTCGGCGTCCGCACCCGTGTGCTGGATATTTCCCGCGGCCCGTCGGTCACCCGGTATGAAGTCCAGCCCATGGCGGGCGTCAAGATAAGCCGCATCACTTCGCTGGCGGACGACATCGCCCTAAACCTGGCGGTGGCCGATGTCCGCATGGAGGCGCCCATCCCCGGCAAGCCTGCCGTGGGCATCGAGGTGCCGAACCATAAGAAAACGCCGGTCTACATCCGCAGCGTCTTCGAGAGCCAGAGCTTTTTGCGGATGACCTCGCCGATGGGCATTGCGCTGGGCAAGGACATCGCCGGCGTGGCCCAGGTGGCCGACCTGTGCAAGATGCCCCATCTGCTCATCGCGGGCAGCACCGGCAGCGGTAAATCGGTCTGTGTCAACAGCATCATCATGAGCCTGCTGTTCCGCTCCAGCCCCGAGGACGTCAAGCTCCTGCTCATCGACCCCAAGGTCGTCGAGCTGGCTGAGTACAACGGTATCCCCCACCTGCTGATGCCCGTCGTCACCGAGCCTCGCAAGGCGGCCGGCGCACTGGGCGGCGCAGTGCAGGAGATGGAGCGCCGCTACCACCTCTTCGCGGAGAACAACGTCCGCGACATCAAGTCCTTCAATAAGCTGGCGGCAGCGGACCCGAACCTCGAGAAGATGCCCTATATCGCCATCATCATCGACGAGCTGGCCGATTTGATGATGGTCGTCGGCAAGGATGTCGAAGACTCCATCTGCCGCATCGCCCAGAAGGCCCGCGCCGCCGGTATGCACCTCATCGTGGCGACCCAGCGCCCCAGCGTGGACGTCATCACCGGCCTCATCAAGGCCAACATCCCCAGCCGCATCGCCTTCGCCGTGTCCAGTCAGGTGGACAGCCGCACCATCCTCGACGGTGCCGGTGCCGAAAAGCTGCTGGGCATGGGCGATATGCTCTTCATGCCCGTGGGCGCACCCAAGCCCACCCGTATCCAGGGTACCTTCGTGCGGGATGAGGAGATCAGCCGTGTGCTGGACTTCATCAAGAAGAGCGCCACCGTCCAGTACGACGAGGCCATGATAGAGGCCATGGAAAAACACGCCATCCAGGACGGCAAAAAGGGCAGCAGTTCTGCCGACTCCGACGAGGAGGGCGGCAGTGACCCGATGCTCAAGCAGGCCGTGGAGGTGGTCATCGACGCCGGCCAGGCGTCCACCAGCCTGCTGCAGCGCCGCTGCAAGCTGGGTTATGCCCGCGCCGCCCGCATCATGGACGAGATGGAAGAAAAGGGCATCATCGGCCCCTACGAGGGGGCAAAGCCCCGCGCTGTCCTCATCAGCCGCCAGCAGTGGCTGGAAATGCAGATGAATCAGCCGGATGAATAAAATTTTTGATTTCGGAAGCAATAGAGCCCTGCTGTATAGGGCAGGCATCATGAAAGAAAAAGGATAACTATGGAACATTACACCGAATTTCTCCCCATCAGCCGGGCCGACATGGAGGCCCGGGGATGGGACCAGCTGGACTTCGTGGTGGTGGGCGGCGACGCCTATGTGGACCACCCCAGCTTTGGCACCGCCATCATCAGCCGCCTGCTGGAAGCCGAGGGCTACAAGGTGGGCGTGCTGGCCCAGCCCCGCTACACCGACTGCGAGGACTTCAAGCGGTTCGGAAAGCCGAAGTACGGCTTCTTCATCGGCGGCGGCAACGTGGACAGCATGGTGAGTCACTATTCCGTCGCAAAGATCCCCCGCGCGGAGGACGAGTATTCCCCCGGCGGCAAGGGCGGCGCACGGCCCGACCGCAGCGCCACCGTCTACACCAGACTTGCCAAGCAGGCATACCCCGACCTGCCCGTCATTCTGGGCGGTCTGGAAGCATCGCTCCGCCGCTTTGCCCACTACGACTACTGGCTGGACACCGTCCTGCCCAGCATCGCCGAGGACTCTGGCGCGGACATCATCAGCTTCGGCATGGGGGAACACCAGACCGTGGAGATCGCCCGCCGTCTGGCGGCAGGGGAGCCGGTGGAGAGCATCACCGATGTGGACGGCACCTGCTACCTGACCGACTTCGACCACCTGCCCGAGCGGTATGTGGAGTGCGCGGGCTTCAAGAAGGTCGCCTCCGATAAGGTGGCTTATGCGAAAGCCTGCCGCATCCAGATGGACAATCAGGACGTCGTCAGCGGCCAAATCATCGTCCAGAAGCAGAGCGAGAAGTACCTCGTGCAGAACATCCCCGCAAAGCCCCTCGTCCGCTGGGAGCTGGATAAGGTCTACGCCCTGCCTTACACCCGCCGCTACCACCCCATCTACGAGGCCATGGGCGGTGTGCCTGCCATCCGCGAGGTGCAGTTCTCCATCATCCAGAATCGCGGCTGCTTCGGCGGCTGTAACTTCTGCGCCATCCAACTGCATCAGGGCCGACGCGTCACCAGCCGCAGTGCCGACAGCATCGTGGCCGAAGCAGAGCGGATGACCCACGAGCCGGATTTCAAGGGCTACATCCACGACATCGGCGGCCCCACCGCCAACTTCCGTTTCCCATCCTGCCGCGAGCAGATGCTGCGGGGTATGTGCAACGGCGGCAAGCACTGCCTCGCCCCCACCACCTGTTCCCACATGATCGTGGACCACAGCGATTACCTGAAAATCCTCCGCCGCGTCCGGGAGCTGCCCGGCGTCAAGAAGGTGTTCATCCGCAGCGGCATCCGCTTCGATTACCTGATGGCCGACCCCGATGACACTTTCTTTAAGGAGCTGGTGGAGTACCACGTCTCCGGCCAGCTGAAAGTCGCGCCGGAGCACTGCGCCCCCAACACCCTCGCCTACATGGGGAAGCCGCCGATCGAGACCTTCAACAAGTTCAAGGATAAGTTCTACGAGCTGAGCAGGAAGGCAGGAAAAAAGCAGTACCTCGTGCCGTATCTCATGTCCAGCCACCCGGGCAGCACCCTCAAGGATGCCGTCTATCTGGCCGAATACCTCTACAAGAACCATATGCGTCCCGAGCAGGTGCAGGATTTTTATCCCACGCCCGGCACCGTGAGCACCTGTATGTTCTACACCGGCCTCGACCCCTATACCTTGAAGCCGGTGTTTGTGGAAAAGACCGCGGAGGGCAAGGCGCTTCAGCGCGCCCTGCTCCAGTATTATGAGCCCCGCAACGCCGAAAAGGTCATCAAGGCGCTGAAAATGACCCACCGCGAAGACCTCATCCCCCTGCTGGTTCCCGCTGAGGGCCGCATTGCGGTCCAGCGCTCGGCCCGCAGAGCCGAGGCCGCCGATGTGACCATCCACGGCGACGGCACCTACACCGTCCGGCCCAGAGGCAAGGGCGGCAAGCCGCAGAGCCACTCCGCCGCCCCGGCGGGCCGCAGCCCGGCAGGCCGTCAGCCCAGCCCCGGCGCGCGTTTTGCGCCCCATTCGGCTCCTGCGCGTAAACCGAAAAGCAATCAACAGAAAGAGAATACATCGTGGAAAACTTCAAAAAAGAAAAAGTGACCTCTCAAACGCTCATGAGCCGCCTCGCTGCGCTGGCACTGGCCGCAGCCCTTGCGCTGGGCCTCGTGGGCTGTGACACCTCTTCCATCGTCCCGGGAGGCAGCGGTGACGTCATGCCGAACCCGGCAGCTTCTCAGACCGAAACGACGCCTTCCGACGGGCAGGACGCCGCCTTCCAGATGCACTTCATCGACGTGGGGCAGGCGCTGAGCGTGCTGGTGGAGTGTGACGGACAGTTCATGCTCTACGACGGCGGCAATGTGGACGACGGCAGTCTGGTAGTCTCCTACTTGCAGAGTCAGGGGGTCGAGCAGCTGGAGTATGTCTTCTGCTCCCATGCTCACGAAGACCATGTGGGCGGTCTGGCCGCCGTAATGGCAAAATTCCCGGCGGGGCACGCTTACAGCCCTGTGACCGAGGGCAGCACCAAATGCTTCAACGATTTTGTCAAGTACACCCAGCAGCAGGGCTTGCAGCTGGAAGTGCCCTCCGTGGGCACCGTCTGGCCGCTGGGCAGCGCCACCGTTACCCTGCTGGGCCCGGTAACGCAGTACAGCGAGACCAACAACACCTCGCTGGTGCTGCGCATCGACTACGGCGTCACCAGCTTTCTGCTGACCGGCGACATGGAAAATACCGCCGAGACTGACCTTGTAAACAGCGGTGCCAACCTGAAAGCCGATGTGCTGCAGGTAGGGCACCACGGCTCCAGCACCAGCACCAGCTACCTGTTTCTGAACGCAGTGCTGCCGGAAATGGGCGTCATCTCCTGCGGCACAGGCAATAAGTACGGCCACCCCCACGAGGAGACGTTAAGCATCCTGCGGGACGCAAAGGTGGACGTCTACCGCACCGACCTGCAAGGCACCATCACCATCGGCAGCGACGGCCAGAACTTCACCGTGGGCACCGAGCGCTTTGTGCCGGACAGCCAGCTGAACCCCACCGACCCGGCAGCGTCCAGCACGGCCCAGCAGGCCTACATCGGCAACGTGAACAGCAAAAAGTTCCATCTGCCCAGCTGCCCGAATCTCCCGGCGGAGAAGAACCAGATCCTCTTCTCCAGCTATGACGAGGCCGTGGCCGCTGGCTACAGCCCCTGCTCGAGCTGCATCAAATAACAAATAGACAAAAGGGAAGCCCCACCGTCAGATGGGGCTTCCCTTTTGTCATAATATCAGCGTCCGCGTCCGGCTCCGCCGCCGTGGCTGCTGCCGCCGCCCATGCCGCCGAAGCCGCCGCGCCCGGCTCCGCCAAAACCGGAGCCGCCGCCCATACCGCCAAAGCCGCTTCCACCGAAGCCGCCGCCCCGGGGAGGACGAGGCCCACGGGGGCCTCTCGGGCCGCGAGGGCCGCCATAGAAACCACCGCCGGGGCCGAAGTCATCGTAAGGGCCGCGGGGAGGGCGCGGGCCTCTGTGCCAACGCCGTGCGCCGAACCAGCCAAACGGCCCCCAGAACCAGCCGAAGGAGTGGCCGAGAGGGGTGATAAAGATAAAGAAAACTGCGATGAACAGGATGATATAAGCAAGCATGGAGAAAATGCCGCCGATAAAGCTTTCCCAGATGGAGTAGTGCTTCTGGGGCGGGACAGGCTCGACAGAGGGCCGGGTGGTCTGGGTGTCAGAGCCGTCGGAATAGATGGTCCCGCCGCTCAGAGTGACCCCGTACACCTCTGCGATGGTATTGGCCACATTGGTGGCGCAGGTGAGGACGGCGGCGTCGTACTTCTTGGCGGCGAAATCGTCCTCCATGGTCTGCACGAGGGTGCTTGCCTGATCGGCCAGCAGGGTGCTGCGGAAGCCGTCACCGTAGGTCAGATAGTAGTCGCCGTCGGCGTACTGGTCCGACTGCATCACCAGCAGGATGAGCACGCCGTTGTTCTTGCTGGAACTGCTGATGCCCCAGGTGTTGAAGGCTTCAGCAGCGTAGTCCTCGGTGGTGGCGCTGCCGGTGTAGTCCACGGTCAGCACGCCGATCTGTGCGCCGTCGCAGCTGGAAGAGAGCTGTGCGTTGAGGGTCTCGAGCTCCGAGGTGGTGCTGTCGCTCAGCACACCGGCGTCGTCCACCACGCATTGATCCTTCGGCAGGCTGGGCAGCTGGATGTTGGCAGCCGAAGCCGCCGGTGCCAGCGCCGTGATGCCGACAGTCACGACAAGAAGCAGTGCTGCAATGCGGCGGGAGAGTGTTTTCATCGTCTTCATGCGAAAAGTTCCACCTCCTGTATGCCGAACAGCTTGCCCAGCGCGCTGGCCGGGAAGCCGCCGACGTCTTTCTGGTAGCTCTGGACCGCATCGTTATAATGCAGGTTGCTGATGATGGTCTGCGCACTGTTGAACTGGCTGTACTGCCCCTGCACCGCGCCCATCTTCATGGGGTCTGCGGCCTGCTCCTGCAATTTTGCGTAGAGCTGGCTGATGGCTGTGCCAAGCGTCTCGTTCGACTGGTAGAGCATATGCATCCTGCCGCCGGTGTAAACACTCAGAGAGTCCGGTGCGTGGATCCTGCCATCGGACTGCACCGCCCCGAGGCAGGCGGAAAAAGAGTCCAGCGCAGCCTGTGCCGTCTGCACCTCGGTGCTGTCTGCACCCAGTGTGTTGGACGCGGTGGTGATGATGTTGGCGGCCGTGTTGAGCCGTGTGGTCAATTCCTCATTCAGGGCATAGCCGCTGTCTGCGGCCACGCCGGTGGTGAACCCGTTCTTCACCGTGTCGTACTTTGCCCGGAGCTTCGCTCCGCCAAAGCCGAAAAAGCAGGCCAGCATCACCACGATGCAAAGCGCCACGGCCACGGCCTGCTTGCTCAGCGCGGCGGGCAGGGTCTTTTCGAGGCCTGCCAGCTTCTGCTGGAAGGGCGTCAGCCGCACTTCCTCCTCGGCGGGCGCTGCGGCGCGATAGCTGGAAGCGTCAAAGCCGCCGGTGGGTCGATTCTGTTGTCTGGAAAAATCTGCGTTTGCCATTTCAGCTCCGGATCTCCATCATCTTCTGTTTCAGCTCGTCTTCGATGCGGGTGAGCTCCTGCTCGGCGGCGGCACGCTTTGCGCGGCCCTCGCTCTGGATCTTGTTCAGCTCGTCCAGCGTCTCGATGAGGCTCTTGTTGGTCTGCTGCAGGGTCTCGATGTCCACGACACCGCGCTGGGACTCCTTGGCCGTCTCGATGGTACCCATCTTGAGGGCGTCGGCGTTCTTTTTCAGCAGCTCGTTGGTCATGTCGGTGACGGCACGTTCGGCCTGCATAGCCTGCTGGCTGTGGGCCAGACCCAGTGCCAGCACCATCTGGTTCTTCCACAGGGGGATGGTGTTGACGATGGTGGACTGGATCTTTTCCGCCATCATGGTATTGTTGTTCTGCAAAAGGCGGATCTGCGGCCCCATCTGCAGGCTGATGTTGCGGGTCAGCTCCAGATCATAGAGCTTCTTCTCAAAGCGTTCGCACTGGTCGGCCAGATCACGAGCCGCCTGTGCATCCTCCGGCAGGCCGGAAGCCTTGGCCTTGTCCATGGCCTGCTGCAGCTCGTTTGCCCGCACATCGGCCAGCTTCTTTTTGCCGGCAAGGATATACATGCTCAGCTCCTTGAAGTAGGCCATGTTCAGATCATACATCTTATCCAGCATGGCGATGTCCTTGAGCAGCTGCACCTGATGGCCCTCCAGCATGGACTGGATCTTTTCCACGTTGGTCTCGGCCTTGTTGTACTTCATCTTCATGGCATCCAGCTGGTCGCCCTTCTTCTTGAAGAAGCCGAGGATGCCCTTTTTTTCTTCCTCGCCTGCATCAAAGCTCTTCAGCTCACCGATTAGGCTGGTGATCATATCGCCCACTTCGCCCAGATCCTTGGTGGCCACCTTGGAAAGGGCGGCCTCGGAGAAATCGCCGATCTTCTTCTGACAGGCGGAGCCGTACTGCAGCACCTGCTGGCTGTTGGTAATATCGATCTTTTCAGCAAACTGATCCACCATGGCCTGTTCTTCCGGGGTCAGGTTCACCTGCGGCTGCTCCGGTGCGGCAGCTTCCTGCTGGGCGGGTGCTGCCTTTTCCTCTTCTGCCGGGGTGGGGTCCAGCGTCAGGGTGGGTACTGCGGGTGCATCGAGGTCAAAGTTGAATGTATTATCAGCCATAAGAGATTCCTTCCTTTCCAAATACCGTTTACCTTTTTTCTTAGCTCAGGCCCTGCCCTTTGAGCATGTTCTGCAGCACCGTGATATCTGCAGAAAGGTCCATGCTCTCGGCGGCGTACAGGGCATCCAGCTGGTTTTCAAACGCCGTGGCAATGGAAGCAGCATTGTGCTCCACCTCGGTACGGATGGCTGCGGCATTCTCGCCGCGCACGCCCTGCTTTGCCAGCTTTGCATACTGCTGCAGAACGTTCACCGCATCCGGCAGGTAATAGTTTGCGAATCTGCGCACCTGCTTTGCCTTTTCCGGGTTTGCCTCCACCGCTTCCACAATGGAGCGGCCCGCCTTTTCCATGCGGGTCATGGCGGCAGAGAGCTGCGGGTCCGGCAGCTGCTCGTTGAGGGTGTGCAGGGTATCCAGTTTCTGCTGAATGTCGGTCAGCATCGCGTCCACATCCTCCACACCGGTGTGGAAAGGCACTTCGTGCTTCACCACCCGGGGCGGGCAGACCTTCTGTGCCGCACCAAAGGCCACAAATGCACCGCCCAGCGCCGCCAGCAGCGCCCACAGCTTATACACCGGCAGTACCGCGCACAATACCAAAAAGACCAGTGCCATTGCATAAAATGGCAGAACGCTGGGCTTTCTGGTGCGGATGATCTTGCTCATGTTTCTTCTCCTTGTCCGGGGCATTGCCCCTTATGTCATCCATAATACCGCACCCCGCGAAAAACGCAAGGCTTTCACGGATAATTTACAACCTGGCCATCATTTGTTGATCCACGGCAAGAGGGCCGCGCCCCAGATTTCGCGCAGCTTTTCCGGGCGGCAGGCAGCGTTTGCCGGGCTGGTGCTGGGCAGCTTTACCGCTGCAATGCCGGACACCGGCTGCAGATACTTTGTATAGATCCGGAATGCGGTGGCTCCGTTGCAGAATACTGCTTCGATGGGTGCCTTTGCCAGCAGAGCGGCAATATCATTCGGCACTGCATCCTTGATGGAAGCGTCCGCTGCGCCGGTGATGGTGCAGCGTTCCAGCGTGTCCCAGAGGGCCAGCCCATGGCGCAGGATGATTTGCTTTTTGGCTTCAATGTCCTCACGGGCAGGCACCGGCTCACCGGTCAGTGCGGCCAGCACGGGCCAGAAGCGGTTCTGCGGGTGGCCGTAGTAAAAGGCCATCTCCCGGCTTTTGGGGCTGGGCCATGTGCCAAGGATCAGCGCCCGGCTGTGTTCGTTATACACCGGTTCAAAGCTCATTGTCCGCCTGCACTTTCAATTTTATCCCAAGGCGAGCCAAGGTCGCGGCCGGACGGCTCTGCTGCGGGGCCGTCGAACCACAGCTCATCGATCAGGTCGGCAAGGCCGTCCTCCCGCACATCGCCAATGATGCGGTCGGCGGCAGCCTTTGCGTCCGGCGTGCCGTTTGCCATGCAGCAGCCAAGGCCCGCTGCCTTCAGCATGGCCACATCGTTGGCAGAATCGCCTGCCGCCACGGCATCGGCCAGTGTCAGGCCCATCTTTTCGCACAGGTCGGCAAGGCCAACGCCTTTGTCCATTCCACCGCGCACGATGTCGTAGTAGCACAGGCCGTCGGCATTCTGCGCGCCCACCTGCATCCAGTGCAGGCCCAGATGGCCGTACTTTGCCGCAAAATCTGCCACGTGCTCCGGCGGCACTGCCGCAAAGGCCGCGTGGGGCATGTCGATCAGGTGGCGGTCCTGATCTTCGCCGTCCATACAGTCCAGCCCGATGCTGTTCATCTGCTGATAGCCCCTGTGCAGATATTCATACTCGCAGTAGGCGTAGCAGGCATCCCTGAAATTGAACTGCAGCGGATAGTTATAATCCTCGCAGAAATCCACCAGCGCGTACATTTCCTCAGCAGTGAGCGGGTGCTCGGCCACGATGCGGCCCTCGCGGTCCACCACACAGGCACCGTTGCAGGTGATGGCATAATCGAACCGGATGCCGCCCAGCTGGCCTTTGAGGTTGACGCACGGATACGCGCGTCCGGTGCTGAGCACAAATCTGCCGCCTGCGGCCTGCAGCTTCTTTACCGCCTTGACCACCTTCTGACGCGGCTTGCCCTCGCCAAAGGGCACCAGTGTGTTGTCGTAATCGCTTGCCAGAATCTTATATTGCATTCTATTCTCCCCTATGGAACTGAGTTTTGTATCAGTATACCATACTTTTTTAAAATTGGGGTGCATTTGGGCATAAAAATAAGGCTACTGCACAGAATTCCATGCAATAGCCTTATTTTGTTTCACGATGCCGTTTTCTTTGCAGCGCCTTCTCGTGATCACGCAAACACGGCCACGACCACCTGCATTGCCACGCCGAGGAATGCGCCTGCACCCCATGTCAGGCCGGTGATGAACAAGTTCTGCTTCCACGAAGGATTGGTGCGCCACAGCACCGCAAGGCCCACGCCTGCACCGGTGCAAAGGCCCGCCACCAGACTGGAAAAGCGCAGAGCACCTTCCACATACAGCTGGGTCAGCAGCACGCTGGCGGCGCAGTTGGGGATCAGGCCCACCAGCGCAGCCACTACCGGCTGGAAGAAGCCCATGCTGCCCAGAAGGTCTGCAAACACATCTTCGCCCACGCCTTCCACGATCAGGCCGAACACCAGACTGAACGCAAAAATGAACACAAAGATCTCCAGCGTGTGGCGCAGGGCCGCTTTCCAGATGGGGGCGGGCTTACCCTCTTCGTCGCTGTGCTCCTCGTGACAGTCCACCTCGTCGGCATGGCCGGTGTAGCCGCCGCACAGCGATTTGGGCAGCACGCCGCGCAGCACAAAATCCAGCACAAAGCCCACCACAATGGCGTATACCACCTTGATGACCATGAGCACAGCCAGCTTATTCCAGTAGGCCGGCATGGATACCAGCAGCGGGATGGCTTCGTCGCTGGTAGCAAGGTAGACGGCCATCAGGGTGCCCAGTGTGATGACGCGGGAGGAGTAGAAGTTGGACGCAATGGCCGAAAAGCCACACTGCGGCACACAGCCCAGCACCGCGCCCGGAATCGCGCCCCAGCGCCCGCCGCCTGCCAGCAGTGCTTCAATGCGCTCACCGTGGCGGGTCTCGATATACTCGATCAGAAGATAAGCCAGAAACAGGAAGGGCAGCATCTTGGCGGTATCCACCAGAGATTCGCCCAGAACATCCAGAAACAGTTCCATATACACTCCTAAAAACGACCGTTCGTCGCTTCATTTTAGTAAATTGCAAATTGGTTGCATTTTCGAACAGGGATGATTATACACGATATTCTCTCCAATTGCAATACCAAATTGCAAATTGATTGCAAATTTATATTATAGAACGCTGCAGCGCGTAAAAAGCACGATCTTAAATGGTCTCCGCTGATGCTCTGACCATTTTCAGCGGAATTATTATTTTATTTCGCAATTCTGGAAAATCTGCGGATTTTCCAGAATTGCCTTTTCACGGGAGGAGTCATAACCGAAAGCGGAAGCTGCCGCGCTGGTTTCCTGTGGAAACATTCGCGCGGCGGAGTTAACGTTCTGCCCGCAAGCACAAGCCTTTCCTCCACGACCCCCGCCCATGAAAATGGGGTTCAGAAACGCCCGCAGGCGTTTCTGAACCCCAAAATCAAAAATATAATTTCCTTAGCTTATGCGCAAAGCAACGCGGAGCGCATTTCAAATCGTCCCACACAGCAGGAGTCTGCAGTCTGTTTTACCCCTTCATCGGCACAAAGCCCACAAGGTCTTTTACCACCTCGCCGCCGATGATCAGGCCGGCCACCGAGGGTACAAAGGCATTGGAGCCCGGCACCGAACGGCGCTGGGTGCACTTGCGCTGGGTGCCCGGAGGGCAGATGCAGTGATTCTTGCAGCTGATGGCGTCATCCTCGATGGGGGTCATGGCAGGCTCCTTGGAGTAGACCACCTTCAGGTGCTTGATCCTGCGCTTGCGGCACTCGGTGCGCATCACCTTGGCCAGCGGGCAGACCGAGGTCTTGTAGATATCGGTCACTTCAAAGCGGGTCGGGTCCATCTTGTTGCCTGCGCCCATGGAGCAGATGATGGGGGTGCCCACCTCCTTGCACTTCATCACCAGCGCCAGCTTGCCGGTAACGGTGTCAATGGCATCCACCACATAGTCGTACTGGGTAAAGTCGAACTGGTCCTGTGTTTCCGGGCCAAAGAAGCACCGGTGGGTGGTCACCCTGATGTCCGGGTCAATGTCGTGGATGCGCTGCGCAGCCACATCTACCTTATATTGCCCTACCGTGCTGCGGGTGGCGATGATCTGGCGGTTGAGGTTGGTCAGGCAGACCTTATCATCATCGATCAGATCCAGTGCCCCCACGCCGCTGCGCGCCAGCGCTTCCACCGTGTAGCCGCCCACGCCGCCGATGCCGAACACCGCCACGCGGGAATTGTGCAGTTTTTCCATAGCTTCCGCGCCCAGCAGCAACTGCGTGCGGGAATACTGATTTTGCATTTCGTTCTCCTTGTTACTTTTCCACTCTCGTAATGGTGCCGCCGCCCAGCACGGTGTCGCCCTGATACAGCACCACGGCCTGACCGGGCGTAGGGGCGCGCTGGGGCTGGTCAAATTCCAGCCGGAAGCCGCACTCCGCCGGGTAGACGGTGGCGGCCTGCTCCACCTGATGGTACCGGGTGCGGGCTGTGACCCGCAGCGGCCCGGTCAGCTCCGGAATGGCGATCCAGTTCACCTCGTCCGCGTACACGATGCGGTCGAACAGCATCTCCTCCGGCCCTACCGTGACGGTGTTTGCCTGCATGTCCTTGCCGCAGACGTACACAGGTGCCCCCATGGCAAGGCCCAGCCCCTTGCGCTGGCCGATGGTGTACCGAACCGCGCCGTTGTGGGTGCCCACCACCCTGCCGCTCTCGTCCAGAAAATCACCTGCCGGGTAGTGTTTGCCGGTGAAGTCCTCCATAAAGCGGGCATAGTCGCCATCCGGCACGAAGCAGATGTCCTGACTGTCGTGCTTGTGGGCATTGACAAATTTGTGCTGCTCCGCGATCTCGCGCACCTCAGTCTTGTGCAGGCCACCCAGCGGCAGACGGATATGCGCCAGCTGCTCCTGAGTGAGGTTGTAGAGCACGTAGCTCTGGTCCTTGCCCTCGTCCAGCCCCTTTTTGAGCAGGAAACGGCCGGTGGCCTCGTCCTGCTCCACCCGGGCATAGTGGCCCGTGACCACATACTCCATGCCGTGTGCCCGGGCCCAGTCCAGCAGATGGCGGAACTTCATATATTTATTGCAGTCGATGCAGGGGTTCGGCGTGCCGCCCGCCTCATACACGCGGACGAATTTTTCAATGATCTGTTCCCGGAAGTCGGCTGTGAAATCCAACACCTCGTACGGGATATCCATGGCAAACGCCACCTCTGCTGCGTCCTCGATGTCCTTTTCCGAGCAGCAGGTGTGAAAGCCGGACTGTCCCAGCGTTTCGTTGCGGGTGAGCCGCATGGTGATGCCGGTGCAGTCATAGCCTGCCTGCTGCATGAGCCATGCCGCCACCGAGCTGTCCACGCCGCCGCTCATGGCAATGAGGGCACGCGGCTTTGAATCAGGGGTCTGTGTGGTCATAAGTTCTCCTTTGGTGCATTCAACACACTAAAACAGTAGTATAATAGTAACTCTGAAAAAAGAGCTTGTCAAGACGCAGCGAGCTGCTGCACTGCGGCCAGCAGGGCTTGCCGCTCGTTGGGATATTCTTCCCGGATCACACCGTCCAGCAGCGCTTCCAGCACTTTGCGGATGCCCGGCCCCGCCGGGACACCTGCCGCCATCAGATCACGGCCATTCACAGCCAGCTGGCTGACGCGGCAGCATACGCCGTCCGCGTCCAATTGTTCGGCCAATTCGGAAAGTGCAGCAAAATCAGCCGCCCGTTCCGGCTGCAGGGCTGTGCCCAGTGCTGCCAAACGCTGCACGGTACACAAGTTATATTTGCCCAGTAGTCGGCGGGCGTAGATAGTAAAGTCGGGTGTGACGGTAGTTTCTCTGAGGACCGTCCGCTGGGGTGGGACCCTGTTGCCGAAGGCAATAGGGCGGGCGATGGAATGGCCTGCAACGGCAACGACTGCCGCCTGCGGCGGAAACAAGGAGTTGCTGTTGGGGCAGCGGCCAGCAGGATGCGAGTGCTGCTCAAAGCACGAAGCATCCGCTGGGTGCCGCAATCCGTACTCGTGTCCGAAGAGAAAGCTACCGTCACACCCTCTGGCTTCCCGCACCAACACCGCCGCCTCTTCAATCAAGGCGTTGGAGCAGCGCAGGCGCTTGAGGGTGCGGCGGATGCCATCCTCGCCAAGGCTGTACAGCAGCGCCGCCAGCCGGATGGACAGGTTTTCTGCACCCGCCGGGCAGGCATCCACCACCGGCTTTGCCGCCGCCAGTGCCTCCGATGAAAGCTCCGGAAGAATAACAAGCAGTATTTTTTTGTCAAGATATGCCGCAGGGGCGGGTGCGGCCAGCAGTTTAGCAAGCTCTTCCTCGATGCGCTCCACCGATACGCAGTCCAGATGGGCACACAGCTCCTGTGCCGCCTGCGCCGTGGGCGGGTCGATGGCAAAGCCAAACCGGGCTGCGAAGCGGTACAGCCGCAGGATGCGCAGCGCGTCCTCGGTGAACCGCTGGCGGGGCACACCCACCGCCCGTACGATGCCGCTTTGCAGGTCGGCCTGCCCGCCAAAGGGGTCCACAAGGCCCTCTTTTTCATTGTAGGCCATGGCGTTGATGGTAAGATCCCGCCGGGCCAGATCCTCCCGCACATCCGGCACAAAGTGCACCTCGTCCGGGTGGCGGCCATCTGTGTAGGTGCCTTCTGTACGGAAGGTGGTGATCTCGTAAAGGGCACCGCTCTGCTTCACCGTTACCGTGCCGTGCTGCAGGCCGGTGGGGATGCACCGCTGCGCGCCGAACAGCTCCATCACCTGCTGCGGCAGAGCACTGGTGCACAGGTCCCAGTCGTGCGGTGTAAGGCCCAGCAGACTGTCCCGCACGCAGCCGCCCACCACGTAGGCTGCATAGCCCGCCCTGTGCAGGGTGTACAGCAGCTCTGCCGCACCCTCGTCCATCCGGATGGTCATGGCTGTGCCTCCTCGTACTGCAGGGTGATGCTTTTGCCGTCAAAGCCGCACTCCGCCGCCGGGAAGATGCTCTGTGCCTGCGCGGCATACTCCTCCGGGTCGGTGATCATGGGGGAATAATGGGTCAGCCAAAGCCGCTTTGCCCTCGCCTGCGCGGCAAGGGATGCGCTCTGCCCAAAGGTGCTGTGCCCCCACTGACGGGCCTGGTCTTCCTGCTCCGGAAGGGCATAGGTGGCATCGCATATCAGCAGGTCTGCGTCATGCGCCGCCTGCAAATAATACGGGCAGGGGGCCGTATCGCCGGAAAATACCACGCTCAACCCCTTGCGCGGGGCGCCCAGCACCTGCGCAGGCTGCACCGTTCTGCCCTCCACGGCAACGCTCTGCCCTTTCTGCAGCAGCTTCCATTGCTGCACCGGCACCCCCAGCGCCCGGGCCTGCTCCGGCGAGAATTTGCCTGCACGGGGCAGCTCCAGCCGGTAGCCAAGGCTTTTTACCCGGTGCTTTGTGGCAAACGGCACCAGCCGCGCACCGGCAGGCCAGCCCTCGCTCAGCGCATCCAGCGCCAGCGGCTGGCCCGGCATAAGCACCTGCGGCTTCACCGGATAGGGCAGCGGGCCGGTCAGTGCCCGCACCGCCGCCCAGATATCCGGCAGGCCCTCCGGACCCAGCAGCGCAAGCGGCCTTGTGCGGCCCTGCGCCCCCAGAGTCTGCAAAAGGCCCGGCAGACCAAAGATGTGGTCGCCATGGTAGTGGGTCAGGCAGATGGCATCTGCCCGCATCAGGTTCACGCCCGCACGGCGCGCTGCCGCCTGCGTGCCCTCGCCGCAGTCCCACAGCAGGCCGTGGCCGCCGCAGGCAGCAAACGCCGCCGAGAGTGCCCGGTCCGGCAGTGGCATGGTAGCCGCAGTGCCCAGCAGTGTAATGGTCAGCATAAAATCGTTCTCCCTGCACAATGTATCTCTTAAGGTTTTATTGTACCACAGCCGGGCCGGTTGCACAATCGGTGCCTGCGGCGCATAGGATGGCCCAGCACAGCAAAAAGGGGGGCAGCGGGATGAGACGCAAAAAAGGGGATCCTTTTTCCGGCAGGCCGCACAGCGGCCTTGGATGGGTGCTGCTGCTCGCCGCACTGGCCCTGTTTCTGCTGGCCGGTGCGCCCGGCTGCATGGCCCAGCGGATGGCGTGGTCTGCCCGGGGAACGATGATCTTTCTGCCCAGCGGGTTTTGAAAAAATGGGAGCATCCTGCTGCACAGAACGCTCCCATTTTTCTTTTTACTTTCCATCCGAATAGGGCAACTGGCCGGTCAGGGTCAGTGTTTCGGCAAGCTCGTCCTCCGAGCGGAACCGCCACGCCGCCGCTCCCACGGCCACATAGCAGGCATCGGCACGACCCTCCGGTGTAACGGCAAGGATCATCGTTTCACCGTCGCCCACCGCCGTTACCATGCCATCCGCACTCACAGTTGCCACGCCCGGATTGCTGCTGATCCATGTCATCGTTCCGTTTTTGGTGCCTGCAGCCTGCGCGGTCAGCTTTTGACTGGCTCCCACTGCCTGCAGCAGCATGGCGTTTTTGCTCATCTGCACCCGTCCGATCTCCGATGTGACCGTTACCGTGCAGCGCAGCACCTGCCCGGCTGTGGTCAGTGCGCTGATGACGGCCTTGCCGGACCCCTGCGCCTTTACGGTACCGTTTGTGCTCACCGATGCCACCGCCGGGTTGCTGCTGACCCACTGCCGCACATAGGTAAACCCGCCTTTGTTCTGTTCCAGCTTCAGCTGTTTCGTCGGGGCAGGCTCCTGCTCTGTAATGGTAAGCGTCAGATCGCTGGTGTTCAGCACCAGGCGGCTGGCTGTGCTTTTGCGCACCGTGATGGTACAGGTGGTCTTTTCGCCGCGCTCATTGCGGGCCGTGACGGCCGCAGTGCCCTCGGCATGGCCGGTCACCTTGCCAGTGCCGTCCACCGATGCCACTGCCGGATCACTGGAAGTCCAGATCAGAAAGAAGTAGTCGTTGGGTGCCTGCACATTCAGGTAGGCCACCGGGGCCGGGTCTCCTTCGGTGATATCCAGCGTCAGTTCGGCAGTGTCCAATGTCATGCCGCTGTCCGGCAGCGGCTGCTCCTGCGCAGCATAGGCCGACAATGCCCCGGCTGCAAACAGTTCTGCGCACAGCACCACTGCACAAACACACGCTTTGAACCCCTGCTTCATGGGCTTTGCCCTCCCCGCCTGCTTTGCTGCAAGATCCTTTAAATATTCCTGTCTCCGTATTATTTTACACGCAGTGCAAAACCGGGTCAAGTTTTTTGCCCATTCTGCCGGGCAGCTGAGCCTTATTTTGTGGAGAATAATAAAATCCGCTTTTCAATTTTGTACAAAACGCCGCCGCACCCGGCAACCGGATGCGGCGGCGCTGTTCTGCTTTTGAATTTTCAGCTTAGTAGTTGATCTTTTTCAGCTCAAAGTAGCTCTGCGGATGTGCGCACACCGGGCACTTGAGCGGTGCGGACTTGCCGATATAGGTGTAGCCGCAGTTCCGGCACTGCCATACCTGCTGCTCCTCGCGGGCAAAGACCTTGTTGTTTTTCAGGTTTTCGGCCAGCGCACGGTAGCGCTCCTCGTGCTCCTTCTCGATCTGTGCCACCATGGTGAACAGTGCTGCGATCTGAGGGAAGCCCTCTTCTTTGGCCTCCTTGGCCATGCGGGGGTACATCTCGGTCCACTCGTCGTGCTCACCGCCTGCTGCCATGTCCAGACAAGTCAGGGTATCGGGGATCGCGCCGCCGCACAGCAGCTTGAACCAGATCTTTGCGTGCTCCTTCTCATTGCCGGCGGTCTCCTCAAAGATCGCGGCCAGCTGCTCGTAGCCTTCTTTTTTTGCCATGCTGGCAAAGAAGGTGTACTTGTTGCGTGCCTGGCTCTCGCCTGCAAACGCTTCCATCAGATTTTTCTCGGTTTTGGTACCCTTCAGTTCCATGATGCTCTCCTTTCAAAAACGGATCTTCTGTCAGGATCGACCGATCCCGGCTCTATCATTCAGCCCGGCGGTAATTTTTTCGCCTGCGGCTCAGGTTCTGAACAGAGTATACCATATTTTTTGATAGAAATCAAGAATAATTCCTATTTATTATGAGAATGTTTCTCAGTTATGCTGCTTCAGTGCACACACAGCAATGCTCAGGGCGCTCCACGCTGCCTGATACATCAGCACCGTTGCCACCGAAAGCTCCCAGATGCTGCCTGCACTGGTGAGCAGCGCTGCAATGATAATGGAGAACAGCACCGAGACCATCTGTACCGTGGTGGCGCTGCTCTCGGCGTTCTGGGCCTGATCCGCAGCCTGCAGGCCGCCGGTCAGGCTGGCAAACGCCTTGAGATGGATCATGCAGCAGGTGTCCTCCGGGTCTTCCGGTGCGGCCTTGATGGCGTTGCACTGCTCCTGATCCAGCACGGTGATCATGCCTTCCGGCAGGCGGTATGCTTCGGTAATGTGGTGTGCAGTCAGACTGGGGTCCTGGCATGTGACCAGCAGGCGGATGTTCTCCTTTTGCAGCACGGCAAGGCCGCGGGCCACATTGCGCCCGCCCACATATTTCAGCACGAACATAGCGTGCAGATTGCCGGACACAGCCAGATACAAAATTTGCAGCTCGCCGTTCTTCGAGTGTTGCATCTCGTATTCCTCGTCCGGCAACGGCACGCCCTCCTGCTCCAGATAGCGGCGGGTACCAATGAGGATGCGGTTGTTATCGCACCAGGCGGAAAAGCCCAGCCCATGGTGCTGCTCCAGATCCTTGACCGGGAACAGGATGTCTGTGCGTTCCTCAACGATCTGGCGGAACAGCCCCTTCAGGGTGCCGTGGCTCTCGTTCAGCACGCTGGCCGCGTACAGGATGGCGCGGTCGATGCGGCCGCCCTTGAAGATGCGGATATCCTCCAGCTGTGCGCTGTCGGCGGTGAACAGGTCGTCTGCATCGATCTGCAGCGTATCAATGCCGCCCAGCTGCTCAATGGCCTGCCAACCGGGCACGACTGCACCCACAGCCGTAGCCGCACGCTGCAGCCGTAGCGAGGCAACGCCCGCGATCAGGGTAGAAGAAAGCGGTGCGCCCATGCACAGTACAGCGGCCATGGCAGCCGCAGCTTTGTTCCAGCCGGCACCTGCCAGCAGGAACAACACGCCGCTGAGCAGGGCAACGCCCAGCAGGATGTACGAAACTTTGCGTGCACGGCGCTCGCTTGCGCGTTCGCTCAAGCTCTGCTCCACAAAGCCGTCAGCTTCCTTCATCGGGCGGCTCAGCAGCACCCAGGGGTCCTTCTGTTCCAGATCCCGTGCAAGGGCACGCAGCAGGTCTTTATCCTTGGCGCGGTAGGCGCCCTCGAACTCCACACCATTGGTCACCAGCTCATAGCCGCCCTTGACAGCAGCCAGCATCACCCGGCTGCCCAGCAGCGCAAGGAACAGCCCCAGCGCGGCCATGCCGCTGAGCAGCGAGATGCCGGTGGTGCCGCGGTAAACATTTGCGTTCAGCATGGCTGTGACCGCCTGCACCAGCGCTGCTACTGCGGCCAGCGCCGGCATCGTCTCGGAAGAAGACCGTCCGCGCAGGCCGTTCAGGCCGTCGCGCAGCACCGGGAAGCCCACGCACAGGCTTGCTGCCAGCAGCAGCAGGTTTGCACCATAGAATGCCGCCGGGGCAGCATCCGGGTCCAGCGCCGCCATGGCGGGCAGCAGCCCATCCGACACCAAACCAAAATGCAGCAGCACCACAGCCAGAATGCCGCCCAGCACGCAGCGCAGCGTCAGCTCTGCACTCATACGGTGCAGCTTATCCGCCGTGGCCTCCGGCTCGGTCAGCTCCGTTTCAGCATGTTCCTCCGGAGACACCGCGTCCTCCGCCTCAGCTTTCAGTTCCGGCTGTGGCGCAGCGGGTGCCTTCTCCGGTGCCTGCTGCGGCTTTTCACCGTCCAGCGGCAGCAGTGGCAGGCTCATGGTGTCCTCTTTTGCGGCAGGCTCCTCTGCCGGGGCCAAAGGTGCCTGCGGTGCGTCCTCGCTCTGCGCCTTGCCAAAGAAATCTGCCACCGGCTGCTTTTTCGGCTGCTCCGTTTTTTCCGGCTGCGGCACAGGTTCCGGCTGCAGCTCCGGTGCCGTCTCCTTTACCGCTGCAAACACAGCCGCGGGCAGCGGTGCACCGGACGGTTTCTTTTTGCTTTCAGCCGGTTCAGTTTCTGCTGCCGGGGCTGCTTCGGCCCTCGGTGCAGGCTTTTCCGGCTTCTGGTCGCTCAGGCCGTTGATCATCGCCTTGAGCTGTGCCATCTCCTGCTGCTCCTGCTCTTCCTGCGGCAGCAGCACCTCCGGCGCATTCTTGGGGTGCCGGAGAGGCTTTGCCGTGCTGTGCTGCTCTGCGGGCCTTGCCGCCGGGACAGCGCTCTGCCGGGGTGTTTCCGGCTTCACTGCCGCCGGGGGTTCCGCCGTTTGCGGTGCAGATTTTTCCTCCGGCTTTTTGGCGGGTGCTTCCGGCTGTGCATCCTCTGCTTCCTTCTCCAGAAAAGGCCACGGGGCCAGTTCCTGTTCCGGGTCTGCCTCCGGCTTCAGCATCAGTTCCAGATCCGCTTCCGGTTCCGGCTGCGCATCCTCACCCAGCCGCACCTCACCGGTTGGCATTTCCTGCGGCTGCTCTGCTGCAGCTTCGTCAGTCTCCTGCTTTTCCTTACCACGGCCAAACAGGCCAAACCGTTTCTGCGGCTTTTCCTCCGGCTGGTTTTCGTCCCTCCGGGTCATCTCCTCCGGGATATCCACCGCCGTGGTGCTGAAAAAGGAGCGGAACTTTTCATCCGGGGTCATTTCCCGGCCATTATTTTTATCTTTCGGCATTCTTGTCCCTCCTGTAATTCAAATTGAGGTTCCGGCCCGAATGCCGGATCATGCCTGCTGTGCTGCGCGCTGGGACTGGATCTCGTACAGAATAATGCCCGCAGCCACCGACACGTTGTAGCTGTCCACACCGGTGCCCGGTGCTGCCATATCCAGCCGCACCACGCCGTCGCACAGCTTTTTCACCAGCTGCGAAACACCGCTGCCCTCGCTGCCCAGCACCAGTGCAATGGGGCCGGTCAGGTTGTTCCTGCGCAGAGACACGCCGTCCATATCGGCGCAGTAGACGAACACACCCTGCTCCTTCAGGCGGCGGATGGTCTCGCCGATGTTGGCCACACGAGCCACCGGCAGGCGTTCTGCGGCACCTGCGCTGGACTTGATGACGGTAGGCGTGACCGATGCGCCGCCGCGCTTTGGGATCACGATGCCATGCGCACCGCACAGCAGAGCACTGCGCATCACGGCACCCAGATTGTGCGGGTCTTCAATGCCATCGCTCAGCACCAGAAAAGGTGCCTCGCCCTTGTCCTTGGCTGCTGCCATCAGGTCTTCTACCGTCACGTATTCGATCTCGCTGGCAAATGCCGCCACACCCTGATGGCTCTCGGTGCCGGTCATCAGGCGCAGCTTGTTGGGGTGCACCCGCTTCACCGTGGCACCCGCTTCCTTTGCCAATGCGGTATAGTAAGCCGCCACGGCCGGAGCCATGCCCTCAGCAATGAGTACGGTGTCCACGCCGGAACCGCTTTTCAGCAGTTCGGTCACCGGATTTTTGCCATAAACAAGGCTCTCGTTCTTCTGCAGCGGCTCTTCCGGGCTGCGGCGCGGACGGCGCGGCTGGTTCTTTTCTTCCATGATGATTTTCTCCTTCCGTTGTATCACCGGAAGGTGCTGTGCACACCCTCCAAAAGGCGCGCCGCACTCTGGGCCGCGCACCGGTATGATCTGAAGATGATAACTCATCTTGAAGTATAGCATAAGCCAACCTTGTTTGCCAGCAAATTACCGTTTTTTATCCGCGTCCTGCAAAAGTTTTTCTGTTCGTGGTGCCGGAGACCGTTTCCGCTTTTTTGCAGAAATGTTCTGCCGCCCTGCATCAGCTTTACCCGGCTGCTGGGTAGATATCCCTCTGTTTTGCCGGAGAAAAAAGTTTTCCACAAAAACGCGGTATACAATCCGTAGAAGAGCGATTATTTTTCCACATGTTGAAAACCCTGTGGAGAAAGTTCAAAAGTCCAGCTTTAAAGCCTGTTTTGCCTGTGGAATTCCACACTTTCCACAAGGTTTTCCACTTTTTGGTTCGACCTTTTTTGATTTCCTGCGTACAATTTGTAGAATACAAGTCGGAAATATGACAATTTTTTGAACTGCATCCTGTCCGCTTTTGCCAAATTGCCCAATATCATTTTGACGAATGTGGATCTGTGTTGAAAATCCGTCCTTCATCAAGCGTTCTGTCTTTCGGCCGCTTATTGCACATTATATGGAAATTTGTTGCATTCTATCGAATATACGCGCTTCTGGCAGTAACCCCCTGCACCCTGCCAGAAACAGAATCCCCGCATTGTTACAGGAAAAACACCGGTTTGGATTGATTTTGGCCGCTGTTTGGGGTATACTAATTCTGTAGGTTCGTTAAACCGTGCACAAAGCGGATATGAAACGAGCAAGACCCCAATGATTTTGTGGAGGTAATGAATAATGTTGGTAAATGCAACCGAAATGCTGATCAAAGCACGTGATGGCCACTACGGTGTGCCTCAGTTCAACATCAACAATCTGGAGTGGACCAAGTCCGTTCTGACCGCCTGCGAGGAAATGAAGAGCCCTGTGATTCTGGGTGTTTCCGAGGGTGCCGGCAAGTACATGACCGGTTTCAAGACCGTCGCTGCCATGGTCAGCGCTATGGTCGATTCCATGGGCATCACCGTTCCCGTTGCCCTGCATCTGGATCACGGCACCTATGAGGGCTGCAAGGCCTGCATCGAGGCCGGCTTCTCTTCCATCATGTTCGATGGCAGCCACTACTCCATCGAGGAGAATGTGGAAAAGACCAAGGAGCTGGTTGCTCTGGCACACGCTAAGGGCCTGAGCATCGAGGCCGAGGTCGGTTCCATCGGCGGCGTCGAGGACGGCGTTGTGGGTGCCGGCGAGATCGCAGACCCCGAGGAGTGCGCAAAGATCACTGCTCTGGGCATCGACTTCCTGGCTGCTGGCATCGGCAACATCCATGGTGTCTACCCGGCAAACTGGAAGGGTCTGGACTTCGAGGCTCTGGACCGCATCCACAAGGCCACCAATAACATTCCTCTGGTTCTGCACGGCGGCACCGGCATCCCCGACGAGATGATCGCAAAGGCAATCAGCCTGGGCGTTTCCAAGATCAACATCAACACCGAGTGCCAGCTGGTGTTTGCTGAGGCCACCCGCAAGTACATCGAAGAGGGCAAGGATCAGCAGGGCAAGGGCTTCGACCCCCGCAAGCTGCTGGCTCCCGGCGCAAAGGCCATCGAGGCCAAGTGCAAGGAGAAGATCGAGCTGTTCGGCTGCGCAGGCAAGGGCTAAGCGGAAGCTCGTATCGTAACCGGTACACCACCCAATAAAGTATGCGCCCCCGCTGCACCGTTATGCACAGTGCAGCGGGGGCGCTTTTTACTTTATATGCGAGCACTCAGACGCGGGTCTTTTCCATATCTCCAAAAATGTATTGCATACAGTCCTGCACCCAGAAGCAGGCAAAAAATCGAATAGCTAAGGATCGGAAGCCGCAGCAGTACGATCTTACCCGCGATCTGGGTAAAGAACCAGCCCGTTCCATACAGAGTCACGATATAAAGCACCAGCCATGTAGCATATTTCAGCCAATGCTCTCGTGGCGGAAAGCCTACCTGCTCCATCATCCGGCGGAACAGTGCGCAAAAAACCGTCACTGCAACAACAAGCTGCATCAGATAGCCTACAGAAAGTTCAAAAAACCAATCACCAATTACCGGGTAAAGCAGCAGCCCTTCCACGCCCCACTCAAAGAAGAAATACAGCGGTGCAACAAACCAGAAGTAATCCGCAGCTCTCAGTGTTTTCAAACATGGCTTGACCTCCTCTACAAAGGTTTTTGCATCCGAAATCGAATCGAACAGTTCCTGATTTTCTGCATTGGCTTGGATGGAAATATCAAGCAGATCGCTGCACACAAGTTCAATGCCGCAGAAATCCCAGCTGACCCGGCGAAGATACCAGATCACATCTTTCAGCTGCTCCTGGCTTTTTTCGTTCAGCAGCTTTGTACGCATCCGATTTGCCTTTCGCAACGCAAAATACTTATTCATATGGCTCCTCCTTAAAAATTTTCTCCACCAGCTGGCAGAGCTGATACCAATCCTGCCGAAACTCAAGAAGTGCCTTTCGACCTTCTTCAGTTACAATATAATATTTCCGGCTCGGCCCCTTAGGGGAAGGTCTGCGTTCTACTGTAACCTTTCCTTGCTGCTCCAGCCGCAGCAGCAGCGGATAAAGCGTGCTTTCACTCAAGTCAGAAAACCCGACCTGTTTTAGATGCATCACGATCTCATAGCCATAGGTCGGCTCTCTGCTAATGAATTTCAGAACACAGAATTCCAAAACGCCCTTGAGCAATTGTGTGTTGTTTTCCACTGGATACCTCCTTTTACCTATTATGCAATACATAGTAGCTTATCTATATTGTATTGCATAGTAGTATTTTTGTCAAGTCCTGTCCTGTTATCATTTCGACCAAAATCCGCTCCATATTTTTGTGCAACAAAAAAGCCCTGAGATTTCTCTCAGAGCTTTCTGTTCAAGTCGGCGACTACCTATTTTCACGCGCCGTTTCCAGCGAACTATCTTCGGCACAAGTGAGCTTAACTTCTGTGTTCGGAATGGGAACAGGTGGAACCTCACCGTCATCGACACCGACCGATCTGACTGAACCAGTATAACATGTTTGTTGTACTTTGTCCAGTGTTTCTTAGAAGGACGTGCCTTCAAAACTGAATAATCACTGCTTACATTTTTTCGTTGACTCTCAGAGTCTCAAGCGAATTGTGGTCAAGCCCTCGACCTATTAGTACACGCTTGCTGAATGGATCGCTCCACTTACACATCGTGCCTATCAACCTTGTAGTCTTCAAGGGGTCTTACTTGTTTAAAACAATGGGATATCTTATCTTTGGGTCGGCTTCACGCTTAGATGCTTTCAGCGTTTATCCGATCCGTACGTAGTTGCCCAGCTATGCT
>ENA-ORLM01000555-ORLM01000555.1-human-gut-metagenome-genome-assembly--contig:-NODE-555-length-34272-cov-4.557099_pt1 | contig 34272 bp, 37 predicted proteins | sample MGYA00243063_ERZ508815 | MGnify/ENA primary metagenome ERZ508815 (study PRJEB26277, sample SAMN04329768) | human gut metagenome | biome: human-associated habitat | host: Homo sapiens | place: USA...
AAGCGACCAAGATTCCTCTTAGTCGCTTTGCATAGATTTTCTTTTGAATCTTTGTCTAACTTTTTGGGGTCAGTTCAAAATGAACTGCTCCGTTATTTTTTTGCATTTTTCTTTGCCCACAGACGCACAAAGGCATTTCTGTAGAATTTCACGTTCTTTTATGATGTCCACGCTGTTCACCTCCTCATCCATCCCTTTTCTTTGCAGCATCACATTTTCTCTTATGACCTATTCTATACAAGTCGGCAGTTGCTTTTTTCAACCCATTATGCTATACTATGTACATCAAACGGAGGTGTATAAAATGATAAAAAACATTTCTTTCTTCTCTGCAGTTGAACCCGCCGATTTAAGATTTACATCTAGGGTTTATATGCCTAACATATGCCCCATGTGTAACACAACACTAGAAATGTCCCCGCTGTTCGGGTTCTACGACTTTGACCCTCTTTATAGAGAACTCAAGATTCCGTATGTTATCCTAAAATGTCCGAAGTGCGACAGGATTTCTTTTGCTGCCTACGAAGAAACAACTTTCGAAGAAAACAGCGGAAGAACAGCCGATCTGATTGCTTACCAACTATACCCACAGCCAACAAAGCAAAAAGAATTCAGTGAGGACATTAAAGCGAAATACCCTAGATTTTGCAGCGTATACAATGAGGCACTTCTTGCAGAGCATAACCGATTAAATGAAATCTGCGGCATGGGCTACAGAAAAGCACTCGAAATTCTAATCAAAGACTATGCCATCGAAAAGGATCCCGACAAAGAAGAAGAAATTAAAAAAGCATTTCTTGCAAACTGTATCAACAGCTACATCAAATCTGATAAAATACAAGCTCTTTCCAAGGCATCCGCATGGATCGGTAACGATGAAACACACTATGAAAAGCGGCACATTGAGTACTCTATACAAGAATTGAAATTGTTTATCGATGCTGTTGTTGCGACAATTGAAACCGACATTGCTTATGAAAAGGCTACTGCTCTTCTTTCTGGTATTGATGCGAATCGAACTCAGCCAAAAACGCCCCGTCCTTGCTGCGATACTCCGTAATCAGGCGAAGTGGATTGGTAGAGGAATTTTCCTTTCCTGCCAAATAGACTACTTGCACCACCTCGATGACTTTGGCATCTTTTATGACCTTTGCTTGCTCCATACCATTTTCACCTCCTCATCCATCCCTTTTCTTTACAGCATCACAACCGCTGAATGCGAACTGCGTATTTCCGCACGTCAGAAAACATTTACGCTGCTGTCTGCTCCCCTACCGCCTTTTCTTCCAGTTTCAACTTGTACCATTCGAGATACCGTTTCCGCTGTTCAAAGTCCGGTACAGAAACCAGCAATCCAATGTCCACCTTTTGCAGTGTTTCCATCAGCTGAATCTGTGCATCGTTCAGATATGGGCGAATGCTCTTGCCCTTTTCGATGCCGTTTGCCTGCCGGAATTGCTTTGCAGACATTCCGGTCACAATACGGTTGATCATATCGCATTCATTGCTGAAATGATACGGTTTCGGATTGTCATGCAGCAGCTTGATGTTCTCCGTCAACAGTGGGAACTCTTTTCGTGTCAGAACCAGTGTTCGGATAAAGCGTTCCATTTCGTTGAATCGGCGAATGTAGAGTTCTTTGAACTTTGCGGCTTTCTTGCCTGTAAATCCCATCGCCAATGCTGTGAATCCATCTCTGGTAATGGCGTAGCAACGCTGCTTTCTGTTCTGCTGATCTTTGTATGAGATCGGCACAAAATTGTGCCGACCAAATTCCGGACTAAATCCAGAATCTACTCCCAGAATTGCATCAATATTTCGCAAAACGGTCTTGTGTTCTTTTTCAAAGTACTGTGCCACATACCGGCTATCCACCAGTGCGACATCGTGATTGTCGGCGAATACGCCGTAGGCATCTTTGGGAATGATTTCTTTCACGTTTCGTCTTCCTTTCAAATTTTAGTATCTTTTCAAGTTACTTCTTGAGCAAAAAAATAGATGCAGGATCTTGAATTTTCAAGATATGAATCATCTGTTCGATTTCATCACTTCCAAACACCCCCTTTTTCAGCTTGTTAGAAAAAGTACGTGGCGATATTCCAATAGATTCCGCCATTTGCTTTTGGGTGAAACCGTATCTAGTCATTTCTGCTCTTAAACTCGCAGTGTCAATCATGCTCATCACCTCGGTATCTTTTTAAGTTACCCCTATTATACCACATTAGCTGTAACTTGTCAAGACATTTTTTTCGTTTTTTTAGAACTTTTTTTCTTGACAAGTTACAAGAAGTTCGCTATAATAGTATTAAAGCGAGGTGACCGCAATGACTGTTGGCGAAAGAATAAGACAGACAAGAGAAGAAAAAAGAATCTCCCAAACGGAATTAGCAGAAGCGATCCAAACAACAAAACAAAATATTTATAAGTATGAGAATAATATCATTTCAAATATCCCATCTGACAAAATTGAAGCGATCGCAAAATATCTATCGGTTTCTCCAGCTTACTTAATGGGTTGGAACGATAATGAAATTGCTTCTGTGGATACTTCAGATGAAAACTTGATTATTTTAAATAGAAACGCAAAAAAATTATCACCAGAAAAAAGAAAACAACTACTCGATATGGCAAGACTGATGTTTAAGGAGGAGTTTGATGATTGAGTTTCCCGATTATAGACGTGCAACAAATGCAGCATATGACGTACTACAGTATTATGATGGAACATTTCCTGAAATAAAAATTCTTACTATCATTAAACGCTATCCTAACATAAAAATTTGCTCGTATTCATGTGCAGCTCAAAAATTAAACGTTTCACATAGCGAGTTTACCTATCAGTATGCTTCTAGCGAACAAGGATTTACTGTTGCAGATCGTCTAAATAATAGATATATTATTTATTACAATGATTTCAAAGATACTACAACGACCAAATTTACACTTGCTCACGAATTAGGACACATCATACTTGGACACACAAATGACAATGAAATTGCTGATAAAGAGGCAAACTGCTTTGCAAGAAATCTTCTTTGTCCTATCCAAATTATCATAGGATTTCAATTGGAAACAGTTTCTGACTACACGAACTGTTTTCATATTTCTGAACCAATGGCTGTAGCTTCTATCTGTAATAAAAAGTCCGACGAATACTACATAACAAAACAAAATTATGACTCTATTGACGAAAAAGTTTACTGCTACATGGTTGGCTGTACACCGGCAGAATTGTATGGATACGCATAATTCGGCAGTCTATGTTTCCGGAAATATAGAAAAACGCCCTACCGAAACCGGCAGGGCTAAAACAATAGAACAGGAGGAAACGTCCATTGCTACAAATCGAAACGCTCCGAAAAATTGCCGAGGACAGCGACCGTGTTATTCTCACACAGCACAGTGCTGTCCGGCTCTTAGAACGCCAGATACGCTATGAAGATGTGATCGCAGCAATTTCCGGCGGCGAGATCATCGAACAATATCCGGACGATTATCCACACCCCAGCTGTCTGATACTGGGCTTTTCCGTTTCTGGGAAATATCTGCACGTGGTCTGCGGAACAGACGGCGAATATCTGTGGATCATCACCGCATACTATCCGTCAACAGACAAATGGGAAAGCGATTACAAAACAAGGAGGAAAAAGGCATGAATTGTTTTTACTGCAAAGGCGACATGGTTCCCGACTTCACTACTCACGTGGCAGAACTGGAAAACTGCATCGTCATTATCAAGCATGTCCCCTGCCTGAAATGCTCCCAGTGCGGCGAGGTGGTCTACACCGGTACAACGCTGCAAAAAATCGAACAGATTCTGGACAAATGCAAGGCAGCCATGACCGAAGTCGCCATTGTGGAATATCAACCGGCGGCATAACACAAAAAAAACCGCCCCACGGCGGCAACCGTGAAGCGGCAAGAGGAAAAACTATTGCGATAATAGACTTCCCAAAGCAAGGTCTATTATAGCATATTTCCTCTGAAAAATCAAGTCTTAGGAGGAAATTTACACATGAATGCAGTGATCTACGCCCGTTACAGCTGCGACCGGCAGACCGAGCAGTCCATTGAGGGACAGCTTCGGGAATGCAAGGCGTTTGCAGCGTCTGAGGGCATTAACATCATCGGAGAGTACATCGACCGTGCGATCAGCGGCACGACTGCCAACCGCCCGGAGTTTCAGCGAATGATCGCCGACAGCAGATACAAGACTTTTCAGGCGGTTATCGTGTACAAGCTTGACCGCTTCGCCAGAAACCGCTATGACAGTGCCATGTACAAAAGCAAGCTGAAAGCCAACGGCGTGCGGGTTCTCTCTGCCAAAGAGCATATCACAGACAGTCCGGAGGGCATCATTCTGGAAGGACTGCTGGAGGCAATGAACGAGTACTACAGTGCGGAGCTTTCCCAGAAAATCAAGCGCGGCATGCGTGAGAATGCCATCAAGGGCAAGACTACCGGCGGCAACGTGGCTCTGGGCTACCGCATCGGAGCAGACAAGCAGATGGAGATCGAGCCGGCAGGTGCATCACTGGTACGCCGGATCTTCACCAGCTACGACAACGGCAGGACATTCACTGAGATCTGCGACGATCTGAACCACGCCGGCTACACTACCAGCCGCGGCAAGCAGTTCCGCATTGATACGATCTCCCGAATCCTTGCCAACCAGCGATACACAGGGACGTTCCAGTGTGCCGGAGAAGATGCCCACTGTCCCCCGATCATCGAGCCGGAGCTGTTCCGGAGCGTGCAGGAACGTCTGACGGAATCCAGACACAAGCACCGCCACACCCAGAGCCCCCATGAATATGTGCTGACCGGAAAAGCGATCTGCGGCACTTGCGGCAGACGGCTCACCGGCAGAGCCGGAACCAGCAAAACGGACAAGCGATATTATTACTACTGCTGCCCGAACAAATGCTGCGGCTGGCTGCCTGCTGCGGAACTGGAACGTGCTGTGCTGGATGCGATCGCACAGTACACTACTCCGGAGGCGTGCGAGCAGATCGCAAATGCCACCTATGCACTATACCAGCGGAGCACCCACGAAAACGCCGATCTGACGGCTGCACAGCGGCGATTGCAGGAAACGGAAAAGAAACTGGAGAACGCCGTAAACGCCGTGCTGAACGGCATCACATCGGCAGCCCTGCAGGCAACCATGCAGCAGCTGGAACAGCAGAAAGCGGCTCTGGAAACGGAAGTGCGACTGCTGCAAACCGACGCACCGGAGCTGAAGCTGGAGCATTTCCAGTACTTTGCACACCGTCTGCTGGAAGTACAGGCAGAGGGCACGGAGAAGATCCTGCAGTTGCTTGTGAATCAGGTCATCGTGTACAAGGATCGGATCACAGTGCTGGTCAATCTGACCGATAAAACAAAAACTCCCCCGCTGGAGCAGGTAACCGCTGCTCTGCGGGAGAGTTCGTGCAGTGTTGCGTGTGGTGGAGGCGATGCGTGACTATCTTTTTTTGCGTATTTTCAAGATTTCGGAAGTGCGACACCACGCAGATGCGTGGTTTTTCGCTATCAAGATCTTTAAAAAATTGTTGTAGATGAATTCTTCATGCTCTACTTTGGATCGCTTTTACATAGTATATCGTATGGGGGATGTTAAGTAGCACAGCATTTTTCAAATCCGATTAAAAACTCTTTTTTAAGGTAAACAACGTTATACCATCGACATTCTCGTTCTGTAGTTCGTAGACTTCATCTATGTTTAAAAGCAATCCAGTGGGATTTCTCCCGATAATGATATACTGATTGTTTCCATCAAGAGCAATGTAACTCCGCATTGCATCATCTAAGAGGATATCAGCGGTTGTCAATGATAATCAGCTTTCCTTTGGAGCGTTTTATAGAACTCTTATATGATTTATTCCAATCCAGATAATTGAAGCACTTTATGCGTTTATCTTCCGCAGATAGTTCCTTCAAAAAAGAAAACACGGTTGACCTTCCGGTTCCAGAATCGCCGCCTAAAAAAGTGATGTTGTTTTCGAGATGAAGATCTACTTGAAAAGATGTATGCCTTGTTTGTATTCGGTTTATAACAATTGGTTCAATCTTCATTTACTCCGCCACTCCTTCAAAACTTCATATTTCTTCATTTGAGATAGATTATAAAATTGAGCAGCAGGAGAAACTACTCCTCACAATGTTTGTTTTAATCAAACTAGAATATTTGCAGAGTTCTGCTCAGTTGATGAAATGATAATCATGACTTTAGAATGGAGTTAATCTGTTCTTCTGTCATGCCGCTTTCATGTAATTTTTCAGCTATCTCGGCTTCTCTTGCCTTTCTGCCTCTTTCTTTAGCAGTATTTATTGTTGTTGCCTCATCGTGAAGAGCTTTTTCACGCATTTCAGTGATATATTTCATCTTTTCATCATCACTTAATTCTCGCAAAATCAATGTCACATGATTGCTTTTATTTGTCGTTGCATTTTCTGGCATGACCAATTCCATCTCTTATTTTATTTATATCTTTATCATACCATAATCCCATCAAAATTTCAAATGTTCAAACAGATATAAACGATTTATCCAACCACCATTTTTCTTGCCGTATATTTCCCATAAATCCAGTTGCTTTTTCCGCAAGAACATGGTATAATAACAATAACAAGGATTCCGGTAAAATTGCAGAAACAAGCAGAGGTGAGAACATGAAACACAAACCCTTGCCGATTGGAGTAGAGGATTTCAAGCGGCTGGTGGACAACGAGTACTACTTTATCGACAAAACGCTGATGATAAAGGAACTCCTGGAAAACAAAGAAACGGTCAATCTTTTCACCAGACCGAGAAGATTCGGCAAAACACTCAACATGAGTATGCTGCAGCGATTTTTTGAGGCAACTGAGAAAAGCAATGCCTATCTTTTTGACGGCTTGAAAATCGCAGCGTATCCGGAGTACATGGCATATCAGGGACAGTATCCGGTAATCAGCATTTCACTGAAGAGTATGAAACGAGCTTCTTATCAAGAAGCCTATTTTGAGTACGTTAAACTGCTTTCCGATGAATTTGAACGTCATGAAATCATTCTGCAATCAGATGCAGTCAGCGAAGAAGATAAACTGGAATTTCAAAAAATCAAGAAAAGAATTGCAGAGCCAAAAGAGTATAATTCTGCAGTCAAATTGCTGTCAAAATGCTTGCAGAAAGTATATCAAAAGAACGTCATCATTCTCATTGACGAGTACGATGTACCATTAGAAAACGCCTACCATGAGGGCTTTTACGATGACATGACGAACCTGATTCGCAGCTGCTTTGAGTCTGCCTTAAAAACCAACCCCTCGCTGGAATTTGCAGTTCTGACAGGCTGTCTGCGGGTGTCCAGAGAGAGCATTTTTACAGGCTTGAACAACCTGAAAACTTACTCCATCACGAAAAACAAGTTCTCCCAGTATTTCGGATTTACCCAGGAAGAAATGCAAGAAATTTTGCAAAACTTCTCCCTGGAACAGTATGCCGAAACAATCGCAAAATGGTATGACGGCTATCGGTTCGGACTGACAGAGATCTATAACCCGTGGAGTGTTCTGAACTGCATTGACTCTTACCTGCAAAACGACATGGTTGCCTGTGAGCCTTACTGGTCGAACACCAGCTCCAATCGGATTGTGAAGCAGCTTATTGAGGAGTCCAACGAGCGTACCAAATCTATGGTAGAGGAACTTATCAACGGCACACCGATTCACACACAGATTTTTGAGGACGTGACTTACGGCACAATTGATGTTAATCAGGATTACATCTGGAGTTTTCTGCTGTTTACCGGCTATCTGAAGATCATCTCCTGCGAAACGATCGGTGATGAAACCTATTATGACATGGTAATCCCCAATGTGGAAATTAAGAGCATTTACAAGAACACCATTCGCTCGTGGTTTATCGACCATCTCAATCGTGACAGCCGGACAGAAATTCTGGAATCTGTGATTCACGCAGATGCGGAAAAGTTAGAGGATTTGCTCTGCACCTGGCTGACCAACACCATCAGTTGCTTTGACGAACAGGAAAACTATTATCACGGTTTCGTAACAGGACTGGTTTCCGGATTTAACGGCTATATGGTGGTTTCCAACCGGGAATCCGGCAACGGGCGGTTTGATCTGGTGGTAAAGCAGCGTTCCAGATGGCATCACGCTGCAATTCTGGAATTTAAAGTTGTAGAAAAGTATAACCAGATGACAAAAGCCTGCGAAGATGCCCTCAAACAAATCGAGGAAAAAGACTACGAGGCAAGCCTGCGGGACGAACAGTATGAAAACATCGCAAAGCTTGGAATTTGTTTCTGCCAGAAACGGTGCAGGGTAAAATCCGGCGGTGTGGATCATTTTGATTATTAAAAGCATCAGCTTTATTGAACATATTATTCTATTGCAGTGGTAAGACAAAATCCCTTAGAGTTACATCTCTAAGGGATTTTTTATGTTACTCCCAATCCGCACGAACTTCTGCAAGCTTTTCCTGCAGTGTTTTTTCCAGAGCAGAAAAAGCCGGGATGAAGCGGTCATGCACCAGAAGGATCATTTCATCGATATCATCTTCATTGTAGATATGCACTGAAACATTTCGCTTTTTCAACATAAGCATCCAAACCGCAGAATCATTCAAAAAACCAAGCTTATAGCCAAGCTACAGGATTTCCCTTGGAGAACCTGTTTCTGCACCAGCTGCACCATGTAGTTTCAAAATCTCCTGCAATGCCTTCCATGCCAGTTCCAATGTAAGATTGAACTGCCAGATGATCCCTGTTCTGTAAATCTCATTTTCCTCTGCAATTTCAAAATCGGCACGCCGAAGCACATCAAGGCAGCTGGAATAGTTATCAAGCTTTTTCATAGATTATAACGCTGCTCCTTTCTACTTTTTCTTTCAAACAGCTGCATAGAGATTGAAAACACAGCTACTTACGAAGTGAACTGCTCCTCAACCAACGCCTTGTTGTCTGTATTCAGAATTCTGATTGCTCTTTCTACATCCGCATCAGACAGTGTGCGTTTCCAGCTGCTGTATCTGTCCTCATCAATCGTTTTGACTCTCGTAACCACCAAAAACTGTGACAGCCACTTCCAGCGGTAAAAATCGTCGTCATCCAAGATACAGAAAGTATCGACATCCGGCTTGTCTGCCAGCCAGTTTCTGATCTCACTCGGACGGCTGTCAGGACCGGAGCGTCTTGTGAGATCCGTTCGTCCGGATACTTTCAGACCATACTTTTCAAAGTATTCATGGAGCCTCAGAACATCTTCGTTCTCCGTCTGGAATCCGTCCTCTACAAACTTCCAGTAGTTCACTCTCCAGGAAGAGGTCAGGATGATCTGTGCATCTGTTGCATCAATGATTCTCTTTAACCGTGCAAAACATTCGTCCTGAAATGCAGCTTTATAGCTTTCCTCTTTCAGAACACCGTCTATATCTAAAAACAGTACCTTCATTTGAATTCCTCCATTTCTTGTTACCACTTGATCGTTTCGATATGGCTTTTGCTCCTTTCTGTCATCTCCAAAATTTTAATCTCACATTCTCTGGGAAGGCGTTTTGAAATCGATTCGCTTCGCTGCAAATTCCCTGACAACTCCGTCCAGCAGACCGAAACCGCAGTCCAGACTGAAAACAACACTTTCCCGATACACTGTAATGCTTTTGATATAATCTCTGATGAATGTACGGAACCGGAAGGGTTCTTCCTGCAGTGCGAAGAAAGAATCGATCAATCCACAGAAGTCTGCATACCCGACAGCCTCTAATTCCTGCAAATTATTCCGACTGCTTTCAAAAGCGATTCTCTGGGATTCCAGTGTATTGATCTGCTCACAGATTTCAATCGTTTTCTCTTTACTGCTTTGTAGCTGAATGTATTCCAGATTGAGTTTGTCCAGCTGTTCGTCCAGTGCTTTTCTCCATGCAGGAAGTTTTCGGTTATGCCTGCTGATGCACTGATTCAGATGCCGGATCTGCTTTTTCATCGATACCTCGCAAAACAACTCCTGCTCCAAAAGTGCTATCACGTAGTGATCCAGTTTTTCACTGTCTATCTCTTTGAAGTTACAGCAGTCGCTTCGGTGTGCTGTACAGCAGTAGGTATGAAAATGGTATTTGCCGTACCGCTTTCCTCCGCTCATCTTCTTACCGCATTCTCCACACCGAACCATGCCGGAGCAGAGGTAGAAGTGTTTTGCACCCAATTTTCCTACGGCAGAAGCAGATTTTCTTCTTTCCGCAGCCTTTTGAAAGGTTTCCTGTGAGATGATCGCAGGACAGCCATTGGCGATTCTTATAATTTCTTCTTCCGGCTTATGGCGGTGACTGTTTCGCCGATGGTTGTAATCCTTTGCAGAAGAACGATTGTAAACATAGATTCCGGTGTATTTGAGATTGTTCAGTATCTCATAAAAAGCTGCATGATTTGGAGCAAATGGATTGCCCTTCTTTGTAACGTATCCGGCAGCATTGAGGCGTTCTGCAATGTCACGATTGCCGTATCCATTGATATACATATCGTAGATGATCCTTACAGCTTCGGCTTCCCGTTCGTTGATGATCAGTTTCTTATCCGGACCAACATCGTATCCCAATGGCGGTGAGCCTCCGGTATGCTTACAGTGAAAAGCATTTTCCTTTAGTCCTTTCATCACTTCACGTGCGATGTTGGAAGAGTAGTATTCACCAATGGACTCCAACATGGCTTCTAAAATGATGGATTCCGGAGAATCGTCAAGCCGTTCCAGGACACTACAAAGGCGAACACCGTTATGTTTCAGCTTATTTTTGTACACTGCCGAATCGTATCTATTACGACTGAAACGATCTAGTTTATGCACTAAAACGATGTCAAACAATCCTTTTTCGCTGTCTGTGATCATACGCTGAAAGCTTGGTCTGCGGTCATTGGTGGCTGAGTATGCTTCATCTATATAAGTCTCTACGATTTTCCACTTGTTATGATCACAGAATTCCTTCATTGCTCTGATCTGTGCATCGATGGACTCGGTTCTCTGATGATCCGAGGAAAATCTGGCGTAGAGAGCAACTCGTTTGATCTCAATCATATTCATTCTCCTTCTGCTGCAGCATTGTTATTTTATCACGTTTCCCACGAAAATGCTACTATTTTTGGAGATTTGAGAAGAAAATCTTCGCTTCTCACAAATCGATGTGAGAGCCAAGGCAAAAAACTACAGCTTTTACAAATCAAACTTGTTCCCGATGAAAAATTGACAGTCCCGAACGTCACCACTATCTGATTTCGCATATTTTCAGAGCAACGTCAAGCTTCTGCATTGATCTTTTCCAGCAGAAGAAAAAGCACCTTTTACGACTCCGTTTTACCGAAACTTTATCAGAATCGATTGGCTGCCACAAAAGGTGCTGTTTTTGCTTTTTCTCGTTTTTCTTATATTCCATAACTATTATATTTATATTATTTTATATATGATATAAGATAATATTAAAATATATAATATATAGATGAATGCCCTCTTATGAGAGCTGACAGCAGAGGAGCGCTAGCGAGTGTATGCTGGCATTGCTCGATGCAATCGGGCGGCATGGCAGTGCGTAGTTATGTTTGATCACAACAAATATTCAGTACAACTCCAAAATGATAACTGTCAAAAACAACGACAATTAAGTCGTAATGTACTTGGATACCGGAGATGCAGTATTGAAACACTTGCCTTATGCGGATTCTCACGACATGCCGTATGCCGGTAAAGAACGCAGACAAAATCATCCATTAAAATGTTATTGCCAGATCTCAAATGATATGACTGCCTGCTGGAAGACGACGATGCAATGTGAATATCGTATAGAAAAAGATGAACAAGCTCTAAGCAAAGCAGCCCAAACTGCTGATTTTTAACAACTATGAGAAAGTTATGAAACCCTCTAATTTATTCAGTAGTGCAAGTAAGGTAGCCTCTCTCTTATCCTTTTTTAGTTCACATTCCCATATTGTAATGACATTCCATCCGAGTGATATTAACTTATCAGTGTTTACAGTGTCACGTTCGATATTTTTATTTATCTTATCTACCCAAAACTCTGTATTCGACTTGGGAATTACAAAATATCGGCATTGATTATGACCGTGCCAAAAGCAACCATTAACAAAAATAACTGTTTTATATTTTGGAAGAACAATATCCGGTGTTCCGGGTAATCTCTTATCATTCTTTCTATAACGAAAACCATGAGCAAATAAATACTTACGTACCATTTTTTCAGGTTTGGTATTTTTGGATTTTATCTGTGACATATTATAACTTCTGGTTTTTTTATCGTGTACGTCCATTTTTGTAGTCATCCATATATTTATCAGTTTGAATCATCAGCCAAAACAGACCTTCAAGCAGTTTAACGGGGATACTATTTCCTGCCATTCTGATGATTTTATCACGAGGGAAAAGGTAGTCTCCCTTGTGCATCTCTACATTTCTCTTTTTTATGTTCCTGAAATCCTTATCCTTGAATCCCATAAACAATAAACATTCTCTTGGAGTAAGATAACGAAATTTACTTTTTCCCTCAATATTCGTGTCGAAGTAAAGATTACCAGAATTCGGATTTCTATCCTGCTTGGTTGTAATTGTTCGAACATAGGCAATGTTAGGGTTGAATAATCCGTCAGGCAGCATAATTTGAGGATTTTCATCCCAGATTTTACGACGGGAAGGTGTGTCATTCGGGGTACACTCTAATGCCTCTTCATAAATCTTCTTCTTACTGTAATTTATTCTAAGCAGATCCATAACTCTTTTAGGCTTATAAAATCCAGACTTTTTATAGTTTTCTATAACGACAGCTTCATCTTTATCCTCAAAAAATAGTTTGAGTTTTTCAAGCAACTTAGTGTCATTGCCATAATAAACACTCAACATCAGTAGCCTCGGTCTATTCTGTGGAAGACCAAAGTCAAGAGCATTCAATTGATAGTATTTGCTATAATAGCCAAGTGATTCAAGCTCATCTATCCATGTTTTAAAATTGCCAAAGTGCCGCTTGGACAACAGCGTCGGCACATTTTCCATAAGAAGAAAACGTGGAAGATTCTTTCCGCCATATTTCATTTCGGAAAGAATCCTGCCCACCTGCCACAGCAAACTTGATCTGCTGCCTGAGTCTTTATCAATTCCTTTATTGTAGCCATGAAATGCACCGACATTCGATAAATCCTGACACGGAAAGGAGTATGTTAAAATATCTATATTATCCGCCATACGATCTCCGCTTAGCGAACTTATATCAACGTAGTTATTGCTTTTTATGATTCCGGAGTATATGTACCTCAAGACTTCTACAGAATAAGTTTTAAGCATACTATATTTCATAGCTTCCTTACCATTGTTGCTTAAAATGTAATCTTTCAGAATGTCCAATAATGTAGATTTATCCATTTCTAATATTTCTTTGTCAATATCAGGTGAATTGTGTATCGCATCATACGCTACAAAAGCATGGATATCCCATTCGCAGGTTCCGAGCGTATTGATATTTACGTTGAGATTTTCAAGTGCTCGTGCCTGGCTACCGATTCCACTGAAAAATTCAACCAGATTGTAAGTCTGATTCATGTTAGCTTAACAGCCCTTCTGTTCTTAATTTTTCTTCTAATTTGAGTGATGTTTCAATTGCTTTCGCAACTCTTGACGGGATTTTACCCGAAGGAGTGATGGGAATTTTACCCGTTTCAGCCATATCAATTAAAAATTTTATAGCACTCAGCTCCTGATATGATACAGCTATACTATGCTGCTGGGCTATCAGGATCAATTTACGCCAGTATTCCGCACCACGATTCACAATCTTCATTATGTCCTGAAGATTGTTTTCTTCCTTCTTCTCCTTTTTCGCACTGACCGCCTTCTCTTTCACATCTAAAATACTAATTAGCTCACCAAAAAATTCCGGAGACAGTGCATATCTAACACTATCCCTGTATCTTATCCATGTTGCTTCTTTTTTACAATATTCTGTTACGATCACTCCGTTGCTGTCACATATAAAATCATTTGTCATCTTTGTGACAATTTCAATTTCATGCATGAACGCAGGAGATAGGCCCTGTCTTTCCCATATTTTATCCCAATTCAAGCTAAATCCATGAGGTATACAAGATATGATTTTAGCAATGGAATAAGGAACAATATTTAACTTGTATCCTCCCGTCTTATACCAGAATCCTGTAGGATTTCTTGCTGAATCCTTATTTACTTCAAGATAATTGTCAACAGTGCGATAGATTATAGCAGCACAGATGCATTTTTTAAAATAGAATTCATTGAACGCCTCTTTATCTTTTTTATATGTTTCACTGATTTGACTGCCAAACGCTTTCATCGTCCAGTTCTTTCCTCTTGACACAATGTCAGGGCGCAAATCAAATACTGCTGTCAAGTACATTGCCAATTGCTCTTTTGTGATAATCTGCGATTTTGGAAATTTGGAAACAAATCGCCTCTGACCATCTTTTGACAACTTAACTTGTTCCTGTTGATATTTTTTTCTGGAACGTTCATAATACCATCCAGTTGGCACGGCAAACTTTCCGGGAGGAGCAAGATATTTTTTTGACATTTTCTCCATAAGAATATGGAACGGATCGTTAGAGAAAAGGTCAGCAGCAGTAACTTTATTCTGACTATTTGCATATTTTGCGATAGCCTGCACCATTGAATCATAAAAGCGAATACCTTCTTCGTTCTCAGACTCTCTGTCATCGATAACCGTCAACTTCATAGGAACATAGATTCCCTCGAGCCTAGTATTCGTCTTTTTCAGGATTGCTTCTGCGAGTGAAGCAGTGGTTTGACCACCATTGATTATTTGCAAATCTACAATTCTTGTGATATAGAGAGCATTGTCTATCAGTTCCGTTTCGACATCAGAAGCAGTAGTAGCAATACCGTTATTATAAGTAAAAAACTTAGTGGGATCATTATTAATGGTGCGCTTTATACCGCTGTTGACACTCTTTGAACCACTGGTCCCGAGAAATGCTCTAACGTTTCCTTCAAGTACTCTGCTACCATGTTCAATGTAAATATCCGCAAGAAGCTTTCCTGGAATAATTGCGATATAGGCTTCGTAATCAAGATTATCGCCAATATCGCCTTTGATGCATGGAATGCCCTTATAGCCGTAGTTTTCAGCAATGTCAATAACAATAGGCTCATTATTATTGGTGTTTCCATTTCAAAGAAACGTTCAGGATACCAAAGTGCTATTTCAAGCGGCTTTCCGTTGAAATTTTCTTTTTTGATTTTCTTCGTGGTTTTGGCCTTTTTCTTCTTGCCTTTAGTATTCCTTATCGTAGTTTCAAGAAGGCTGGTAGAAAGGAGCTTGGTATCAAGTTCTTTATTGGTAAGAATATAGAATTTAACTTTTAATATGAGTTGAGGATCGTTGTTATCAGCGTTAAGACGGTTTCTTACATATGCAGCGATTTTAAGCACATCATCAGAATCGTCAAAATATTTTTCAATGTTTCCGTTGCAGATTTCATCAAGGAAATAGTACAATCTCCAGTAAAGCTCATCAACACGAGAACGAGTCAGCTTATCCGGTTCGGAAAGATCCTGAAAATCGCTTATAAACAAAATAAGGCTATGTTCTGTTTCATCAAAGCAATAGCCGTCGGCTCGCATAAGCCTTCCGCCCTTACCTTTTTTATCACCCATACCCGTCAATTCCGGAGATTCTATCTCATCAAAATCAACAAGTAAATCAAGCGTGTGATTCAAAAACTCATCTTCAGTGTCTGTTCCATCATGAGCAGAATTAACTCTGAGAGTTTCAAGAAACTCCTTTTTATATTCCTGATAATCCATATATCCTCACTTCTTTTCTGTTGTAATAGACGAATATCAGTTTTCTACTTCAAACTCAGCAATTTCATTGAGTTGTATATCATATATTGCCTTTACCACTGATTTAGGCACATCTTTTGGTGTCAATCTTGGAAAATCTTTAGTCACACTGTAATTCTTACGATATATCTTTTCATATACAAAATCATCATAATAGTTATGATACTCGTATCCCTGTAATGCAACCTTAGCCATAAAAAGATCTCTGTCATCGCTGTCAGCAAGCATATTCCTTATTTCGACTACTAACTTATTCAAGGTAATTCCATTATACTCGGAACTCATCTTTTCCAGAGCATAAACCGCAAGTTCTCCGTCGACCTCACTGTCGAGCTGTTCAAGAGACGATATTCTTACGGCTTCTGCATTTCTTCTGACTGCTTTTACCTCAGTCCATGTATCATTATATGAAAAATCTTTATGTGTAAGCTCCTGACCACTCCAGCTCCTAAGTGCTTCATAAACTCCAATTCTGCCAATAAGCTGTTCTTTTAAGAAAAGCAGTTCACCAATCAGTCCCATAATCTGATTTTCATTCAAGAACACTCTTTTGGAAGTAATAAACATCTTCTTCCATTGATGAAAGCGCACTACAATGGCATTGTATCCGCCGTCTGCATCTTTCAAAGTGCTTGTCTGTTCAATAAGGTCTTCACAGAATGTAAAGAACAAGCCGCTGATTTCTTCATCAGTAAGTGAGAAACGAATTGTTTTATACTGATGATTATCATACTGATTTACTTCAATTGCGGCTGTTCCTTTGACTCTTCTTGGCGTGAATGAAGAACGCAGCTCAATTGATTTACGACCTTTCTCATCTAAACCGATATATAATTCAAGTACATGATCAGTGCTTACTCTTGAATAGAAATTTGGCAATGTAAAATTATTAAATCGCTTTTTTAGATCTATCATTCTTCCTCCTCGCTCTCCATAAGTATTTCGTCCCGCTCAAAGTAATTATATGTCTTATTAGCACGATAACACGATATTTCATAGATTGCCTGATTATCATTTGTAGGAAAACCAAGTGCAAAGCCTACAGATACAGCATCTCCCATAGCAGTTTTCATTCTGTTAAATGATTTAGTATTGCTCTCATCGCCTTTGGCGTTGATAAAATAAATCACGAGCAGCGGACGACGATTTTTGATGTACTTAAACCAGGTTTCGCCCGGATATGTCGCACCATCAGCAAGCGGAGTCCTTTTTCTTATGAGATAATCTTTTCTAAATTTCTCCTGTGCTTCAGCTATAAGATCAGCCGCTGACATATCCGGAGTATCAAGAACGCCTGCCAACCCATCATTAGGACCACCAAGTTTTCCTCTGCGACCAATATTCAGCCTGTCATCGTATTCAGAAATCTGACAATTACTTCTGAGAATAGGAATAATCTCTGTATCACCAAGTACGACAGGAGCTATTTCTGAATTTTTCTTACCTTCACTAAATGCAATATCAAATTCAGAAATACTGTCATCATCACAATTGGTTAGGAAGCTGAGAATTTGATCTGGTCGGAACTTTGCGTTGAATTTTGATATGGCAAGGCTGCCGAGAAAGTCTATGATACATTCTTTCGGGACTTTCAGTATCATTTTCTTTGTTCTGCCTTGATTTACTGTAACCTGTTCTATTCTATATTTATTTTCAGCAAGTGCATTTATAAATTTAACTGTTTTCTGATAGTTTTTCACTTGCTTCTCCGGACTATAAATAAGGTATGGTGTCTCTATGATACTGCCAAAATAGCTGTATGTAACCAGCTCATCAACAGAATTACGCATCTTATTGGCAGATGTGATTTGCAGATCATCAGAATCGTTCTTTACACGGATACCGAAATCTTTCGGACGCATATGGTTTTCGTTCATCAAACGCATGTCCTCTTTAAGTTCCTCTGTTGCAGAAGAAATTTCAGCGTACCATTCGGCAGATGAGCGATGAGTCCATATTCGGAACAAGTCCTCATAGCCACGTCTGTAGCCAAACCAGCGTCCCATCTGCATTAGCACATCATAGGTGCAAGTATTACGATAAAAATAGCTGATAATAAGACCTTCAAGTGTCAGTCCTCTTGAAAGAGCAAGACCACCGATAGCAATAACGCGGATTCCTTCGTTCTCAGGATAGACAAGTTTATCGGAGTTCCTTGCACTATTAACGACCTTTATCATAATAGGCTCAATTGATTCGCACAAAATCTCTGCTATTTCATTCCATGTAAATTCTGTATCTGAATACTGAGCTTCCCATATATCGTAAATGCGCTTCAGGACAGGGTTCTTCATGGACTTATCAAAATCATCACTAAGATTAAATTTGATATTTCTGTATGCTATATTATGGATTTTTTCTATTACAGAAAGAATATATTTCTGAACCATAACAAAGCGTGACATATTTACCAGCATCGAACGGTGTGATTTCTGGTCTCCGCGCAGATCACGTATGGCATTTGCAATATAAAATGCGTAAACAGCGTCAGTAAGGCTTTCAGGCAATGCTCCTTCCCATTCTTTTTTATGCTTGAAATAGAAGGAATAGCCGTCTTCCTCAGTTGCTCCGGCATCTGTAATATAGACAAGCTGCTTATGGTACTTGCCGCTCTCAGCAAATATTTTTTCCGGACCTATATAATTATCAGGAGTCGGAAGCGACACTATAAAATCTTCCGGAAACAAATCCTGATTTTCCATTTCTTCCGTAGTTTCCGGATCAATAAAGACGTTCGCAAACGGAGTAGCAGTAAATCCGATATAGTTTGACCGGGTAAATATATTGGCGAGTTTACGGATAAGCCTGTTTATTGTTGTAGGATCTTCTTTGCTCTTGCTGGTGTTGATAGAAGCATTATCAGCTTCATCATCAATCATGAGCATAGGAAGATCAATCTTATGGGTAATTTTATCCGCATTTAATTTGATAAGCCAGTTAGTTAACTTATTCAAAACGTCTTTCTGTTTCTTTATTACAAATACAACTGCGTGAAAATTATTAAGGGCAACGGCGATTTTATCTGAATTTCCCGTAAAATCATTGTTTCTTGATGTCAGTGCCGTTGCGTACAAGGACTTATTGTCTGTACCTACGCCTACACGTTTACCGCCAGTTGCCGCATCGGACATATCTATTCCAATAAATCCTTCTTCAACTCTTTCTTGAGTTTGCTTTCGGAGAGATTCAATTGTTCCGGTTAGCAGGATAAAAACTTTGAAGCCAGCATCAGCCGCTTTGCATATCAAGCCGATGTAGGTTGAAGTTTTACCTGACTGCACATCACCAATAACAAGTCCTCTCCGCAAAATAGCAGAGTCAGTTTTTGTTTCAGGATCAAGCAGATGATTCATTAAATTCTGGTCAAGTGTTTCGTTTCCGAGTTTACTGACAATATTCGGACTGAAACCCTTTTCATCAATCAAGTAATCCTTATATCTAAGCCAGAACTTCTGGTCTATTTCGTCCTTACGTTCAGTGTACCATTCTTCCTGATCATAGTTATTCAGGATTATACTGCCGGGAGTCGATTCAATAGCATATCTGTATTTAAGATCACGGCGGCAGGCTTCAAGGTCTTCGTCAGTGCAGGGTATGCCCAAATTCACAACTTTATCAATTAAAGAATTTATTGCCTCGTCAGTCAATACTTCAGTCATTTCCTGTACTGAAATAAAATTTCTTACCATATTGACAATGTTGTTTACTTTATCTTGGTTTACCATTTTATACGTTTCCCTTCAGTTTATCTTTGAGTTGCATAAAGTTGCAGAACGGTTCGGAACAGAACAGGCGTTCTATGACACTGTTTCTGTCAACAGCTCCTGCTGACATTGCAAGCTGGATCATCATTTCCGCCTTTGATTTAATATCTGCTACACGTTCATCATCAACAGATTCGTCAATGATATTTTGTGATTTATCAATATAAATCTGCTGGTAAGGAACATTGTTCTCTATTTCTTCAAGTATCATATCGAGATAAGGAAGTGCTTCTTCATTGATTTTATCTCTGAGTAAGCTGAATACCCTTGAATCCCTGTTTATCCTGTATGTGTAAGCACCTTCACGAAGACTAATACGCTCCCATATGTAATCCGTATCCTCATCAGGTTTGGAAACACGCCCTCTGTACGTCTGGTTACGAACAGAAATGTCCATTGCTTCATCTATCGCTTTTGTAAGTCTCTTACGGATTGACGGCGGAATGGTTGCACTTTGCTTCTTTATGTCTATACCCCAGATATCATCAAGCGAATTTGGAATATCAACACGAACTCGTGCATACTTAGTTAGTTCATCACGATGTCTGTTAAACCAAGTTCCCCATACAATCAGACGTTCATTGCGATAAATATAGAATCCCTGCTTTGAACGATAATTTTCCATTCCGCCTGAGAGCTTCTTGTCATCAGGAGTAAGGTCTTTCTGGAAGGGAAGAATATAGGGCTGAACTTTGACAATATGCTCTACTCCGTCGGAGTCCGGAATGGTAATTTTTATTTCACGGCGTATATTGGTCTTACTATGGTTTTCCAAGAAAGGATCCAGCCCTTTTAATTTAAAGTTGTTTACAAAAATACTAACTTTTTGCTTATCACTCCGGTTGAGAAATCTATGAAAAATCAAAGACAGATAATCAGCAACTTCTGACATATGATTATTTAACGAGGCGTAAACATCTCCCGTTGATTTTTGAATTATATCAAAGTTTTCCCAAAGCACAACAGTTCCGCTTTTCTTATCCTGAAGGTAATCTACAAACTTAATGTTGGAGATTTGTTCCTCCGAACACTCTATTACAAACCAGTCACGTTTTTCTTCTATTATGTCAAGATCCCAAATGTACGCAGAGATAACATTGTCTTTCTTGCTTACTACTGTTAATTTACGACACTGAGATAGAGAAGCTGCCTTTAATCCTAATCCAAATCTTCCAAGATCATCGTTTGAACGACCTTCTCTTTTACTCTCACTACCATACTTCATAGCATCAAATAGTTCTGCACTGGTCATTCCATCCCCGTTATCACAAATTGCTACATAGCAATTCGCCGGATCAATAGGAAATATAATAGAAATATTATTAGCATGAGCACTAATGCTGTTATCTATAACATCTGCGACAGCACTTTTAAATGAATATCCCATAGCACGCATAGATACCATCAGGACATCAGCCGTTGGTTTATTTTCTCTAAGTTTACCCATATATAACTCCTTGCATCGCTGAAATTTTCATAACGCCAGTAGTCAACATACATAGTACCATAATTCAATAATAAATCCTGCTGATGTGACTTGATTTGCCTAAAAGCAAGTCACTTATTAGCGAAATTTAGTAACAAGTACCAAAAATCGTTAGCATTCTACTATCTGCTTTATTATAGCACTTTTTACAACAAAATGCAATAGAAAAATCGAATTTTCTACAGGAATTGAAACAAACTTAGAAAAGCAATAAATCCAACATATCTTACAATATTTATTTGTGACGGGGCAAAACAGTCTTGTATATTTTGCCGCCAATGCCAACCTATTTCTCACATTGATGAAGATAGCTTATTTCATTTCAATCCGGCATACCTGCCCCGCACCAATCACCATCCCATCTACAAACTTCACCACTCGCTTCTCCGCATCATAGAATCGGAAATTCCCGGTATAGGTCATATACCTGCCGCCATCTTTTTTGGCATCCGGCTGAAAGTATGTTACCGTTACCAGCGGACGTTCTTCTTCATGCTCCAGCAGTTTCTGAAATGCCTGATTCAATGCATCGATAGCGTCTTCCGACAGTTCTTCTCTGCCGTCAGTCGATCTGGCAGCTTCTCCGATCTCCTCGTCATAACCAACCAGTGCCGCAAACGGAGCGAACTGTGCCGCACGGCTTTCCAAGGACATTGGTGTATGATGCTTTAGCTGATAGCGTTCATGATTCCGGATGTCCTCATAGTTCCTCATGCCTTATGCCCTCCAACCTGTTCATTTCGTTCCATGGTCGTTGCACCTTCCCGAAAGTTAATGCCTTTTAAGATCGCATTTTTTCCATAGCGATCCTTGATACTCAGGATCGCTTCCTGCAACTGGTGCTCTTTCTTCAAGGACTCTTGTTCCTGTTTTCGCTTTTGTTCCTGTGCCTCCACATCATCAAACAGGCTGTACTGCATCACTTCTTCCCGCACTTCGCCCTCTGGAATTACATGATTCGCCGTGATACTCATTCTCCGCACCTGCAATTCTGGATCAACGATCTGGTCGTAAAGAGAAAGTACTTTTTCCATGATGCGTTTGGTAGAAGAAGTCTGCTTTCCGAGGTTCACCGAACCGTGTGCAGCTTTGGGGACTTTCTTGCCGTAACGGTCTTTTTTCAGTTCACCCCGATATGTTTCCGGGATTCCGGTGTGATCGTATCCCACCATCAAAACGATCTGATCTGCAACCATTTTCTTTCGCACCAGATCTAACACCAGCAACTCGGTCATTTCCCGAACGATCAGCCGTCCCTTCTCAAAGTCGTAGGGACAAGGAAGCACCTGTCCCTGACTGATGCTATGCCCTTTGGGCTGATAGCTTTTGATTGCCTGCATGGTACAAGATTCATATCCCCAGGCATGGTCGATCAGCAGTTCCGCAGCCACACCAAACATCCGGAACAGCAGATCTTCTCCATACTCTGAAAAACGTGCCAGATCACCCATGGTAAAGATCTGCATCTTTTCCAATCGCCTGACATAGCCGGTGCCAATTCTCCAGAAGTCAGTCAGTGGAGTATGACTCCACAGCTTTTCCCGGTAGGACATTTCGTCTAGTTCAGCGATTCTTACACCATTCTCATCCGCAGGAATTTTCTTTGCAACAATATCCATGGCAATCTTAGCAAGGTACAGATTGGTTCCAATGCCGGCAGTCGCTGTAATGCCTGTCTCTTGCAGTACTTCCCGGATCATCTTTCTCGCCAGTTCCTGCGGTGTGCAGTGATAGGTTTTCAAGTAACCTGTTGCATCGATAAAGACCTCATCAATGGAATACACATGAATATCTTCCGGTGCAATGTACCGCAAGTAGATTTCATAGATCTTTGTACTGATCTCCATATAGTGTGCCATCTGCGGCGGTGCAATGACAAAATCCAACTGTAAAGACGGATTCTGACCAAGTTCCGAAGCAAGACAGGATTTTCCCGTAAATTCGTGATTTGGCAGCCTTTGCAGACGCTGTGCATTGACTCGTCTCACGGTTTCAATTACTTCGAACAGTCTCGCTCTGCCCGGAATGCCGTACTGTTTTAAGGCGGGCGTGACCGCAAGGCAGATCGTCTTTTCCGTTCGACCGGCATCTGCTACTACCAGATTGGTATTCAGCGGGTCAAGACCTCGTTCCACGCACTCCACAGATGCGTAAAAGCTCTTCAGATCAATGCAAATGTACGCTGCCATCGTGACACCTCTATTCCTTCTGATTTCCTTACTAGTAGTATATCATATTTTGCCCAAAGATACAAGAAAAGCCCTGCATTTCTGCAAGGCTTTCCCGTTGTAGAGCAGTCTTTATTTCACTGCTTCATATAAAACGCACACTCGTATCCATCTGCACGTAAAAGCAGACCTTCTGCCCATTCCGGCGTTTGTCCCATCAACTCACAAACCCGTTCCACAGAAACATCCGGCGTGCATTCTATGATAACTTCATCATGTACATGACCGACGATCTCCATGTCCTGCATGTTCTGCATCGCATATAGGAGCAGGTCTCTTGCCACACCCTGTGTGATGTTCTCCGCAAGCTTTGCTCCGTAGGTCTTTAACCGGTTCCACTTGTGGCTGTTGTCTATGCCCTCGTAAGTGATGATATTCTTGCCGTTGTCATCTTTCTCAACCTTTGGTCTTACGTAGGCAAGCCGGCGTCTGGAGGGTAATTCAATAAAGAAGATACCGGATTCATATGAGAAACGTAATTTGCCGCAGGTCATGCCGCACTGGTCTGTGATGACCTTTTCTGCCGCACGCTGTACATCACCCCAGAACTTTACAATGTTGGGAGAAGAGCTTCTCCAATCGTCTACCAGTTTGAACAGATCATCATCTGTAAGCTTTATTTCCGTGCCGCCCATTGCCTTGATCGCACCAATGGAGCCGCCGTAACCGCAAGCTAACTCTGCTATTTTTCCCTTCTGCCGCAGATGTCCGTTTGTACCGTTTTTCTCCACTGGGACACCGAACATTTTCGATGCCGATGCACAGTAGATATCCTCACCGTTGGCAAATGCCTGCATTCGCCACTTCTCATCTGCCAGCCATGCAAGGACTCTTGCTTCTATGGCGGAGAAGTCTGCAACCACGTATTTCTTTCCTTCCGGCGGGATGAATGCTGTGCGGATGAGCTGGGAAAGCACATCCGGAACGTCATCATAATTTTCCTTTATGGTATCAAATTCACCGGTCCTGATCTGTTCCTTCAGCTCTGCTAAGTCGTCCAGATGATTCTGCGGCAGGTTCTGCAGCTGGATCAACCGTCCTGCAAATCTGCCGGTGCGGTTAGCACCATAGAAGCTGAACATTCCTCTTGCACGACCATCTGCACAAACGACACGAAGCATCGTGGTATATTTCTGGACGGATGACCTGGAAAGCTGCTGATATAGGCGAAGCACTTCCTGTACTTCCTCCGGAGCTGATCCGGAAATTTTCTGCATGAACTTTTTGTCCAGCGTGTCTGTTTCAATGCCCCTGCACATCAGCCATTCTTTCATTTGCACCGGAGAGTTGGGATTGTCCAGTTCAGTAAGCTCCTTGAGCTTCGGCAGAAGCGCTTTCTTTACCTGTCCGTCCAGTTCAACTGCTTTTTTCGCAAACGATGTATCCACCAGAATGCCCCGGTCATTGATCTCCTGATCGATGTAGAACTCCTCCCACACAAATTCCGGCACCGGAAATTCAGAGAGATACCGCTGTATTTTCAGTTCTACTTCCACATCACGCCGGTTGTATGCCTTGAATTTTTCCCACTTCTTAGGAGCATCCGATTTATCATGAAATAAAATACTTCCATCCGCTTCCTGGTGCAGTGTGCAGAAGAATCGGATCAGCTCCTTGCCCTCTGCCATCTTCTTTTCTTTTAGCCGGAGAAGTCTTCCCATGTCGTCCAGTGAGGACAGCATACCGAGGTAACGGCAGTGTATCATGTCACACTGCCATGATACCGGATCCAGATAGCTGCCTGTGGAATCCTCAAAATCAAGCATCTCCGGATACTTTCTGCGTAGGTATACAGAGAGGCAGATGCGTTCGAAATTGACATGGAACGCCTTTTTGATGACAGTCTTGTCTGTGAATGCATTCCGAACATCGTCCGGCAATGTTTCACCGTTGGCAATGTCACAGGTTGCTACCGGACCATTGTCCACAGCGTAAGAGACCAGCAGCAAGTCGAAACACTCCGACTCTGCATAACGGTATACACCGCAGTCCTTGATATTCTCGTCAGATGCCGTTTCAATATCTATGGTGATCTGTTTCATTTTTTTATGCTCCTTTCCTGGCGGAAACCCTTCTTGGTCTCCCGATCCACACAAATGTTTTTCTTGAGATGTACACGAACTGTATCATCGACCTCTATCCGATCGACCGTATCTTCCAGAAAGCCGAGTACGTTCTCGTTTCGGTTTTCCATAACATATTCTGTAAATCTGTCACGGATCCGGTCAATGTCCTCCGCTGCAAACACCTTTTTGGCAGCCTCATATTCGCTGATCCGACGGTCGATCTTTGCTATCCGCTTATCCAGTCTTTTGATCTTGTCGATGATGGATTTTGTACCATCTCCGTTCTCAGCGATATCCATCAGATTGCTGCACCGTTTTTCTGCATTTTCCTTATCACTCCGCAGTACTTCTATCTGCAGGTCGATCACACGTTCCTGTATCTTGCCGTATGCGTTGAGCTTATCGACAAGCTCCTCATAATTCTCGGGAGAGAAGATACATGCCCGGAGTCCGTTGATGACCATATCGTCCAGATACTTTTCGTTTACGGTTTTTACCGCAGGGCAGCTGCAGCTGAACCGGTACTGTTTGACAGGGGCATTGTTTTTGCTGGTCCTGCTGTACTGTACATGACCGCTGAGCTTTTTGCCGCATTTTCCGCAGAAGACCTTTCCGTTAAACGGATAATAATTCTTACCGTTGTAGTTGCGGATCCGGTTCTTGTTGTCATGGAGCCGCTCCTGCACCTTGTCAAACAACTCTTCGCTTACGATCGGCTCTATTGCACCGTGCACCTGATAGTAGTCCTCTTTTTGCTGATGGCTGTTCCGCATCCCACGGAAATCTTTGGATGCCCGTTTGTTCCAGAAGTATGTGCCGCAGTACTTTTCATTCTCCAAAATCGTTTTAATGGAGGTGCTTTTAAAATTACCACCCTTCACAGTTGTGAAACCGTTGTCATCGAGCCATTGCGCGATCTGCTTGTAACTCATGCCAGCCGCATACATCTCAAACATCTTTCGGACTGCCGGTGCCTTGGCTTCATCAATATAGAGCTTCTTATCCGAACCAACTGTATACCCGTATGGCGGAAGTCCGCCGTTATGAAGCATTTGTTCTGCGTTGACCCGAAGCCCCTTCATTGTTTCCTTGCTTAATCTTCGGGAGTATTTTTCAGCAGAGGCGGCTTCATCGAGGATCTCTGACATACAATCCTCATCCATAGAATTCAGCCCGTCTGTGGTAATAACAGCAATTCCTCTGCATTTCAGGGTATAGATATCATTCAGCTGATTGCGGACGTTTCTGTGAAGGCGGTCAAGGTGATGGAGCAGCACGCAGGTCACTTCCGGATGCTTCTCCAGATATTCCATCATTTGCTGATAGCCCGTTCTGTTTTGCACAGAAGTACCGCTCTTCGCCAGGTCATGAAAGGCTTCCACAATTTTTAAGTGGTTTTTCTTTGCGTAATCTTTGATCGCCTGTTCCTGAGCACACATGCTGTTGTTGTCCACCTGATTCAGAGAACTGATCCTGCGGTACGTCACAGCGAGCCGGGAATGTGCAGATCGATCCATCGTCATAACAATCTCATTCCTTTCTCAAAAAAACATCTTATCTATATTAAGCTGAAGGTGCTTTACCGCACCCTTCAGACAAAATATGCTTCATCCATTTCTTCCGGTTTTTCTGCTGTTTCTACGTAAATTCTGTAGAGTAGCTTTATCACGCTTTCGGGCAGTTCTGCCCCTGATTTATCTGATACGGTTTCCATGCCGGTATAGACATGGCAGCCGTTTTTGTAGTTTGTATGTTTCAGGAATTTTCGCTCAAATTCCAATTCCTTTGCTTTCATGCTTCATCTAACCCTTCATAATGTGTTAAAACAAATTCCAGTGTCATACAATCGTCATCTCCCGTTCCCTCGTCCGGCAGGATGAGCTCATAACAATTTACCAGCGTCCCGTTAAACCGCTGCCGATTTTTTAGGGCATTTTTCTTACGCCGAAGCAGATAGCCGGCTGCATCCAGTTCCTTTACTACCAGATCAGTGTTGGAAGCCCCATATTCTGACAAGATTCGCAGACACAGCTCATCTATGAATGCGACTGTATGATTGGCTTCATTCTTCTTGATGCCCTCCTGGTACGGGTGCATTGCAGCATAGGTCACCAGGTGCTGATAGTACTTGTCAGCGACATTCGTTTTCTCACGGATCGATCCATGGTTCTCTGTCAGAATGGCTGTGATCCCTTCCACGTCCATCGCTACGCCATGATCAGAAAGGACCTTTGCTGCCAGAAGGAGCAGTGCATATTCATTGATCAGCCGTTCGGTAAGATCAAAGTATTCTGTTTCTGGAATGGCATCCCTCATGGCGGTTCTGCATTCCTCGTACTTTGCCTGAATGGTTTCAGGTTCTGCTTCCAGTAAGTATTCAGACAGCGTCTTTCCCAGAATGCCGTACTGCTTTCCGCAAAAGTCATGGATTTTTTCGCTGTGCTCCCGGCTGTCAGTAAACGCCAGCTCAAAGCTGAGCAGACGTGCATCCAAGCCCTTGTTGTGCATGTGTGCATCGGTCAGAAGCCGGCACTCCGAAGACGTGATCATGATCAGCTTCCAGGTATCCGATTCCCGCAGGTCAGCATTGGTATTACAACGGCTTTTGTCTTGTTCCAGTGTCACTGTATAAAACAGATTTTCCATGTTTACACCTGACGATACAGTCGCTTCATCAAAAATCTGGGGTATCCCGAACTTTTGAGCAAAATTTCTGACGATGGCATTTAACGTACCGAAAAAAGGGATATAGATCTTTTTGTCATTCGGGTTCGTGAACACCGAAGCCATCAATGCTTGTGCAGTGCTCTTTCCAGTTGTTGTCCGACCGTAAAAAGAAATAATAAATGACTGTAATGCCATACCGCACTGTATGCTGAGATACGCCAGAAAAAGGGAAGCACAGCTGCAGCAAAGAGCAAACATAACAGCAGTGTTGGTAAGCAGCCGGTTCAATCCTTCTGTGTACACCTCCAAGGGAACATCTTTTGTGTACTGCAAGATCTTCGCTCCTTCTTCATAAGCTATGAACTGCAGTTTTTTCTCTTTCATCATAAATCCCATACCGCAGTACTGTTCCTCGATTTCCAGCTTTGTGATACAGCGGAACAGGTATCGGCTGAAAGCATCTGCATGATCAAAGTTGAAAATGAGACCGTATTTGGAGATTTTCGTGACTTCCTTGGGATACAGCAGGTCATAATCTACATCGACAAGACTGCCGTTGACGCTGAGGCGTACATGGTACTCGTTGTATTTATCTCGATAAGTGGAGTCCACCAGAAACCAGTTGGACAGCCAGACCAAACCAGTAAAGCGGGTGGAGTGGACTGCAAGCAAAAGGAACTTGTTCGGTACCGGAATGACGGGGTAGCAGTTTTCTTTGTATTGCAGCTGCTGCAGCTGATCAGATGAAAGCGGCTTCATGCCGAACGTTTCCATGCTGTTTAGGATCTGTTTCCACTCTTCCGCTGACATCTCTTTCCGAGTCCCGGCGGTACGTGATAGTTTTCGTACACCCATAAAATTCTCCTTTCCATTTTCTGACAAAAACTGCCGCAGCCCCGGCGTGGAACTGCGGCAGCAATGAACCATTTGAAAAAACAATCGTTAGGTTAGAGGGTGACTATTGCAGCAAGGTTGCCTTTGCCGTCATCCTGTACCTGTGTGAGCGTTCCGCAGCGGGTGGAAGCGTTTTCTGGAAAATCAATGCCGGAGGTTAAAGAAATCACCTCATCTACGACGGCTGTGTCATAGAGAATTCCACCTTTTCCAAGCTTGAAAGAACCTGCCGTGCCGTCCGGAACAGCAACGATGGCGATTTTGCTTTTGCCTAAAAGCACCCTGACACTGGACGGTTCATTTAATGCTGCATATAAGTCATGGTTCAGTTTCAGACGTTTTGATCCACTCGTGCAGACCACTGACATGCAGCCAGTTCGCTGTTTATCTGGTGCAGCCTCTTTGAAATCTGAAAGATCAACGTATGACTCAGCGTTAGAATTTACCTTTTCAATACTTTTCTTTAAATATTTTGCCATTTGATTACTCCTTTTCTTGCGTTTTTATTAAATTAATTTACGTACAAATTTTTTTTGTAGTTGCGGCACCTCGCTTTCTAAGCCATTGACAGAAGGACCATCGAAGTGGTATACTGTTACAGACGGCTTCCTTCCGTCTAATTCTATCATAGCGTAATCTAAAAATCCCCGCAAGAATCATCCAGATCATCTGAGTCATTTATTTTGCAAAATGAAAGCAAATCAACATTTTGGCTAACAGGAGGAACTAGTATGACAACAGATTCATCATGCAGCAACGTAGAATTCTATGGCAATATATTTTTCAATCTACTTCTGGAGACTGCTGATCTATCTATACCCGGAAGAAATTTTAATCCTGACAGTGCACTTACGCAAACACATATGTTCTTTGATTTAAATAGACTGACAAATACAGAATCCGACATGACGAATGATTTTGATGGTCTGTTTTACAATGATAGACTCATTAGCTCAATAAAGAACGCTTCATCTCAATTCAAAAAGGGTACATTCAGCTCCAGAAAAAGCGGTATATACCAATTTAACAATGGTGAAATTATCGCTTCGTTTGATAAACAAGTTGAAAACGAGTATAAAGAAGCTTACATGAAAGCAATTGAGTTTGCCAATAGATATTTCAATAAAGGCAAATCATCTAAGAACAAAAAACTTGTTCAAAAGATCCTGTTTCTGATCTGCAACGACAACACAATTCCCGATGATCAAAATTTATATATATATTCTGATGGTTCCGCTGCAACAAAATCAAAACTAAAAAAAATTGATACCATTGAGTTTGAAGCTTTTCTGCTAGGCGTATGGCATTATCTTATTAAATCACAGCGGCTTCAAAAGGAATTTTCAGATGGAGCTTTAACTTTGGGCGAATCTTATCGGGAAATAGACGTGAAATTGCTTTACAATGACAATCCGATCAAGCACCACGAGGAAGAATCCTGCAATTTTTATAATCAGCTTAACAAAGAAGACGATGCTTCAGAAAGCAATGCCATTTTGAACAATAAACGCTGCATTAAAAGCCGTGGCAAAGAACCGGGATATTTGACTGTGTGTGATGCACAGATGGCTTTTTACCCTTCAGAACTGGACGAAAGCACAGACATCATTTCTATATTAGAGAAGAATGATGTTGTTCTGTCCCGGAGCGTTTTCTTCTATTTGTTATCGGGAAACATTTATCCCGTTCATCCCAAACGCAGTAGGAATGCTGTTGAAAAATTGTTTCTCGATTTGCTAAAGCTTACTGTAGGCGATTATCATACAATTGATTTTGAGAAAAGCGTTGCACAATATTTTCCGAACAAATTTAAATATCTGCAAACGATTAGCCAAGCCGAATGTTTAGACAGCAGTTCTAAAATCAAAATTTTTTCGAACGCTATGCAAAACAACTATACCGATTTGCTTCAGCAGATGATCAGGATCAGAAAAAAATATTTTTGCTCTGCTTCCCGTAATCAGGCTCTTGTTGTGGAACTGATTGAATTCATAAGAAATGATCGTAGCATCGAAGACACACAGCAATTTTTTATTTGTACTGATGGCACGACACTGACTAAGCAGCAATTGTGCGAAATCGAAGAACTCGAATTTGAACCGTTTTTGCTGGGAGTCTGGTACTATGTGGTTTCTCAGCTTGCATCTAAAGACGACTCAGGCGAATATACACTTAATACGGTTTTCAAACTCACTTACAATTATAACGGAAAAGACTGTGAGAGATACCGATCTGGCGACTTGATTTTCGAACAAAGTGATTTATACATTGATCTCTTTTACCTAGACGCATGATTACATCAAAAAAAATCCCAGCCACAAAATGAAATTGTGACTGGGATTTTTATGTTCGTTTGGACTTGTTTTATGATCAGTACTCTTCCGCCAACAACATGGTGCAGTGCTCTCCATCATCGATGATATACACCTTCGCTGTGACCGGATTTTTCGCCTCCGCAATGTATGTCATCTCAAACTGCGGCTGCTCCGAGGTATGGTGCACGATCTGCAAACCGTTCTCCTCGCTGAGCCGAAACACCTGCAGGTAGTCTTTCGGTTCGGGCATGTTGTCCACTGCATCCCAAAGAAACATTTGCAAGTACAGCGGTATCTCTGCATCCACGCCTCGTGTCAGGTATCTGCCTTTTGATTTTTCAAACATATTCTTTGCTCCTTTACTTTGGAATCAAACATCTCGTACAGTTCGCCTCGCCGCATGGGAATGGTCTCTGTCAACTCTACCACACCAAATCCCATATCCAGCACAATGTCAAAATCATAGGGTCTCACGTGAATCGCCTTCACAAACTGCTGAATGAACGTGCGGAACTCTTCGGTATTTCGTTTTAGCTCTTTCCACTGGGTATGCAGGTATGCAACGTCTTCATATTGAAGCGGTTCCAGCAGCTTTAGTTCGTGCAGTCTGGTTTCCAGTTTCGCTTTCTCGTTTTCCAACTGCTCTGCTCGCTGGAGCAAGTCATCTGTAAAGATGCCCTTTTCGATTGCTCTTGTGATGTTGGCAAGACTGTCCTGCACTTCATTGTACTGCTGCAAAACATCTGTATGATATTTGTCGTAGCTGCTGTTGAACTTCTGCACCTGCTGATTCACCTTAGAAACGGCTTTTCTCAAATTTTTCGGCTTCAGCCTTTCACCGATCAGCACAGCAATGTAGGCATCCAGATAGTCCTTATTCAGCTCCTTGTTGTTGCACATCGCCCGGTGCGTATTGCATCTGTAGGTGGCAAGCCGTGTCTTACTTCTTCCCGAAAATCGCAGATTGCCGATCATCCGCTTGCCGCAGACATCACAGACCAGTTTTCCAGTCAGCAGGTAAAACTCCTTGCTGTGATAGCGCCCGGCATTTCGCTTGTTCTTCGCCTTAATTCGCTGCACCTGCGCAAACAGCTTTTTCCCGATGATCGCAGGGCAGCCACCCTCAATGCGGATGTAGCTGTCCTTTTGAGCGTGGTTATTTCGTTTCCCGTCTGCTCTTGCCGCTGCTTTATTGAACACAAAAACGCCGGTGTATTTCTCATTGCTGAGTATCTCGTACAAACTGTTTTTCCCGAACATTTTGCCTCGTTTTGTCTTGTATCCATGAGCATTCAGCCGGTCGATGATCTCACTGTAACCGTAGCCGTCTGCAAACATCTGAAAGATGATTTTTACTGCTTGTGCTTCCTGTTCATTGACGCTCAAGTGCCGGTTTTCATCCAGATCGTATCCCAGCGGTGGACAACCGCCGGTGTGTTTGCACTGCAGGGCAGTTTCGTTCATGCCTTTCATGACTTCCCGTGCCAGGTTTTTACTGTAGTACTCGGACATGCCCTCTAAAACAGCTTCCATCATAATGCTCTCCGGAGAGTCGTCCATGCGTTCCAGCACACTGCAAAGCTTGACGTGGTTCTTCTTTAGCTTCTTCTTGTAGATGGCACTGTCATATCTGTCGCGGCTGAATCTGTCCAACTTATGCACCAGAACGATGTCAAACAATCCCTTGCCGCTGTCTGCGATCATCTGCTGAAACTGCGGTCGGTTATCTGTTGTCGCTGATCTCGCCTCATCGGTATAGGTGGAAACCACTTGCCAGTGGTTCTGTTTGCAAAATTGATTCATAGCTCGTATCTGTGCATCGATGGATTCACTTCGTTGATTATCCGAACTAAATCTGGCGTACTGTGCAACCTTTGGTATACTCAGCATGTTACCACCTCAACAGGCAGATAAATGTCCTCTCCATAGCTTTCATCAATGATTCTGACACCATGCAAAAACATGCTTTCTTCCAGGAAAAGTATTTCTACAAACTCCATTTCACTGATTGGAAAGTCTGTAAATTCTTCCGATTCCAGCACGATAAAGCAGCCAATGTCATCCAGGTTTTCTACTTGGTATTCCCGCATCATTGCTTCTGCTTTTTCTTGAATGTGCATCCTTAAATCATCGTTTGTAATGCAACTCATATCCTGCAAGCTGGTTACTTTTATCATTCAATTTCCTCCATTTCATAGGGTTCTAACGTCCATTCTCTTCTGACTGCCGGCGTGAGCGGGTGGCAGGCATTTCTTCCGATCTGGTACATCTTGTTGGCATGCTGCTTTATCAATTCCAGCAGGTATTTCTGCCGTTCCCGAACTCGTAAAGTATTCTTTCCGATCGTTCCCCAGGCGATGATAATGGCATCACTCATTGCTGCATATTGCTGGATGATCTCATCTGCTTCATCATGAATCAGTTCATCATCACCGTTGAAACGGAGATTGAGTTTTTCCATGATTCTGCTATACAGATTCACGATATTGACGCTGCCAAAACCAAGCTTATGAAGATTGTTGATAACCAGCATCGTGGTCATATCAAAGTTGACGGTATCTGCCGTGTTGGGGTTGATCATAATGACCATTGCGGTTGGTTTCTCGCTGTCCCATTCCTTCCGCAGAAGCAAACGATGCTCTTTGTCATCTGAAAAGATCGCTTTGCTCTTGATGATTGTGGTTTCTTCTAACATTTCTTCCTCCCTCTAAAAAAAGAGGCTCAGCGTCATGCCAAGCCTCCCGCAAACAGAATTTTTACTTACTCTTCTTGACCAGTGCCAGCAGCTCTACGCCGCAGGCAACTCCTGCCAGAAACATTTCAATTGCAATCGGCATTGATGTACTTCACCTCCTCTCGTTCCTGCATTTCAATGGCAATTCCAATGCCGCCGATCACCAGTGTCAGTACCAGTCCTGCGATAAATTCCTTCATGTCAAATTCCTCCAATTTTCGTTTTAT
>ENA-ORLM01000588-ORLM01000588.1-human-gut-metagenome-genome-assembly--contig:-NODE-588-length-32654-cov-5.710870_pt1 | contig 32654 bp, 42 predicted proteins | sample MGYA00243063_ERZ508815 | MGnify/ENA primary metagenome ERZ508815 (study PRJEB26277, sample SAMN04329768) | human gut metagenome | biome: human-associated habitat | host: Homo sapiens | place: USA...
TGGCGGGGATGGTGGTGTTGCGCGCGATGAGCTTGGTGTTCACGCCGCCCATGGTCTCAATGCCCAGGGACAGGGGGGTGACGTCCAGCAGCAGCAGGCCCTTGACATCGCCGGTGAGCACACCGCCCTGCAATGCGGCACCCATGGCCACGCACTCATCGGGGTTGATGCCCTTGAAGCCTTCCTTGCCGGTGAGCTTCTTGACCATGTCCTGGACAGCAGGGATACGGCTGGAGCCGCCCACCATCAGGACCTTGTGGATGTCATTACCGGTGAGGCCAGCGTCGCCCAGAGCCTGACGGACGGGGCCGGCGGTAGCCTCCACCAGATGAGCGGTCAGCTCGTTGAACTTAGCCCGGGTCAGGGTCAGGTCCAAATGCTTGGGGCCGGTGGCGTCCGCAGTGATATAGGGCAGATTGATGTTGGAGGTGGTCACGCCGGACAGCTCGATCTTGGCCTTCTCAGCAGCCTCCTTCAGACGCTGCATGGCAACCTTGTCGCCGGAGAGGTCCACATTGTCGGTGCGCTTGAACTCGCTGACCATCCACTTCATAATGCACTCATCGAAGTCATCGCCGCCCAGACGGTTGTTGCCTGCGGTGGCCAGAACCTCGATGACGCCGTCATCAATGTCCAGAATGGACACGTCGAAGGTACCGCCGCCCAGGTCATAGACCATGATCTTCTGGGACTGCTCCTTATCCACGCCGTAGGCAAGAGCGGCTGCGGTAGGCTCGTTGATGATACGCTTCACGTCCAGACCGGCGATCTTGCCGGCGTCCTTGGTGGCCTGACGCTGGGCGTCGGTAAAGTAAGCGGGAACGGTGATGACAGCCTCGGAAACGGTCTGGCCCAGATAGGCCTCAGCGTCGCTCTTGAGCTTCTGCAGGATCATGGCGCTGATCTCCTGAGGGGTGTAGGCCTTGCCGTCCACGTTCACCTTGTAATCGCTGCCCATTTCACGCTTGATGGAAGAAATGGTGCGTTCGGGGTTGGTGATGGCCTGACGCTTTGCCACCTGGCCCACCATACGCTCGCCGGTCTTGCTGAATGCCACCACAGACGGGGTGGTGCGGTTGCCCTCGGCGTTGGGGATGACAACGGCTTCGCCGCCCTCCATGACAGCCACGCAGCTATTTGTTGTACCTAAGTCGATACCGATAACCTTAGACATAATAAATTCCTCCAAATTTATCTGAATTTTTATTGATAACTATTTGCATACTCCGGCTTTCACCGGCGCTCGGATCACATACGGTCCAGCCGCGGCATGATGATCGCCGCGATCAGATACAGAATCAGTCCGCTGCCGCCCAGCAGAGTGAACAGCGCCCAGCCCAGCCGGACCCAGGTGGGGTCCCAGCCGAAATACTCGGCGACACCGGCGCACACACCGGCGATCATCCCGTTCTGGGGATCACGGTACAGCTTCTTATCCATATAAATCTCCTTTTAGTTGGCCACCTGTACGATGGCGTGGCGCAGGACCTTGCCGTTGAGTTCAAAACCCGCCTGGAACACCTGAGCCACTACGTTTTCTCCAAGGCTCTCGTCCTCAATGTGCATGACGGCGTCCATCAGCTCCGGGTCAAATTCCTTACCCTTGGCCTCGATCTCCTTGACGCCCTCCTTGGCAAGCAGCTCCTTGAACTGGTGGAAGATCATCTCCAATCCCTTTTTGTGGGGATCGTCCTCGCCGCCCTCGGCGGCTGCGGCCCGCTCCAGATTGTCATACACCGCCAGGAAGGTCTTGATGGTGTCGCCCTTGGCATCCTGATAGATGCCATCCTTTTCCTTGGTGGTGCGCTTGCGGTAGTTGTCATACTCGGCAGTGAGGCGGGTGAACTGATCCTTCACGGATTCCAGCTGCTTGGCAGCCAGCTCCATCTTTTCCACCTGCTCCCGGGTAAAGGTGATGCCCTTTTCCTTCTTTTCTTTCTTCTTGGCCTTCTTTTCCGGCTCCTGATTCTCCGGAGTCTTTTCCTGCTCCGTCTCCGCCGTTTCCGCGGTCACGGGAGTCTCCTCTAAAGGCTCTTTGGTTTCTTCGCTCATGTATCTGTATCCTCCTTCGGGGGTAGTTCTTGTTTTTCCTGTTTGCCGAACAGTCTGGTCAGCCCATCGGCAAAGCCCGTCAGCCGGGCGGCCACGGTGGCGTAATCCATCCGGGTAGGACCGACCACGCCGATCAACCCCCGCATATCATCGCCAATATCGTAACTGGCCACCACCACGCTGGTGTCCTTTAAGGCATCGTTCACATTTTCCGGGCCAATCAAAATTTTAATAGGCCCCTCGTCCGGCACCGGCAGCTTTTCCTTATCGTCCGCCAGAAAGCTCATCAATTCATGGGCTTTGTCGGCGTCCCGGAACTCCGGCAGCTTCAAGAGCTGATTGGTGCCCGCCATGATGAACTCCCGATGGTTGGATTCCTCCAGAACGTCCACAGCGTAATTCACTGTCTGGCTCAGCAGCAGAAACAGCTGTGGGGTAATGCCCTGAGAAATGGCCATCAGCTTCTGGTTCATCTCCTTGATGGAGATTCCGGTGAAGTGTCGGTTCAAAAGCTCCACCAAAGCGGCCATCTGGTCCCGGTCCACCTTCAGCTGCATCCGCAGCAGTTGGGATTTCACCCGGTTGTCGCCCATCATCATGACCACGATGCAGCTTTTCTCATCCACTGGCAGCAGATCAAAGCGGCTGGCGGTGATGCTGCCCTTTCCGGCAGTCGCCACATAGGCGGGGTAATTCACAAAGCTGCTGACGGCCCGGCCCGCCTGAGAGATCACCCGGTCCAGCTCCTCCATTTTCATCTGGAGGGACTGGTTGATCTTTTCGGTCTCCGCTAAGGAGAGCCGCTGGCGCTCCATCAGCTCGTTGACGTACAGCCGGTAGCCCTTGGGGGACGGAACACGGCCCGCCGAGGTGTGGGGCTGTTCCAGATATCCAAGCTCCACCAGGTCGGAAAGCTCATTGCGGATGGTGGCAGAAGAAACGCTGCCGCCCATTTCCGCGGCAATGGCTTTGGAGCCTACCGGCTCGGCGGTGCGGATGTAATCCTCAACCACCACTTTCAATATTTGCTTTTTCCGGTCAGTCAAGTCCACAAAAAGCACCTCAAATCATGTTTAGCACTCTTTCTCCTTGAGTGCTAAACGCAGTTTACCACCCCTGCTATCTAAAGTCAATGGGGGCAGGTAAACAATTTGTGAACAAAGGGAAAGCAAATGATGAACTTCCCCCTTTCCCGCCGGTTTTCATACGAAAAGTGCCCCGGCCGAAGCCGGGGCGCACGTATCACCGAAAAGAAGTTTTCCCTGTCACTCAATCAGCCGCGCTTTCACTAAAAACGGCCGAAGGGTGGTAAACAGCGTATAGAGCAAAATTGCCTGAAAGGGCAGACAGATCAGGTTTTTAATGGCGCTGCCGCTGGCGGTGACGTACCACGCCTTGCCGCTGAGAATAGCCATCCAGAGTGCGCCCAGGATCACATTCTGGATATTGGTCAGCAATTTCGCCCAAAAAGCTCTACTAAACGTAATTTTCGACTTGTAGAAAAACAAAGAGTATACAAAAACACCCAGCATGGTGGTCAGGGTATAGCCGGGAAAGAAAGGGTAGCCGCCGCCACCGGTGATAAAAAAGCTCAGCAGATCCTCCGCCACGGCAAACACAACGCCCAGTACAGGTCCGCAGACCCATGCGCACACCGCCCGGGCCAGGAAGCCCCAGGTGATTTTGGCACCGCCCCACAGGGGCACCGACGGAATGGCGGCCAGTGCCATGCACAAAGCGATGCACAGCGCCGCAAAGGTCAACTTCCGGACGTCTTTCAGCTCATTGGCGGCTGTGCGCCAATAGCCGGCGGAAAAGGGATGGGGATACATAAAAAATTCCTCCTTCTGTGGGCAGTTACGCCGCACAGAGGAGGCCGGGCAGGCACTGCCCGCCGGTTCCGGTATGCGGCAGCGGGATGCGAAGCACACACTGCGGAAATCTCCTTTCGTCCGGCGGACAACTCCCCGTTCCTCCGGCACTGTGGCCTGTTGGCCGACACGCGTGCTTCTACTCTGCCTCTATTTGGTAGTATTTTACTATGCCTTTCCCAAAAATGCAAGGCCATCTCCTTACCGGCTTGGATTTTTCCGGAGATTTTTTCGAAAAGGCGCAAAATCCAGAGAAAAGCAGAACATCCGATCGGATGTTCTGCTTTCCTCTGGCACCCCGGACTGGAGTCGAACCAGCGGCCTAACGCTTAGGAGATGGACCCAGTGCATATATTCCCTATCAACGGAGATAAAGAAAATGCAGTTATATCAAGGCATTTCTCCACATTCACTGTAAACCTCGTACAAGTAAAATCAAGCAAAAACAAAGGATTTTAGCCCCCTATTGTTTGCACTCTGTTTGCAAAGGCGCGAAATTTGGCGTTAGCCAAAAGTTCAATTCCCGTCGAGACTTAATTATATTCATGGTATCGTGGACATAGTTTACCATACATAGAGGTTCATTACAAGAGGTATTGAGCCAGTGAAAGTGCCTGTTTTATCTTTCTCAGGAAAGGTAAAGCAGGCACTTTTTTTCATATCTAAACTTAGAAAGAAATGAGGTGAAATCATGAATACACAGATTATTGCCATAGCCAACCAAAAAGGTGGTGTCGGCAAAACAACCACTTGTGCCAATCTTGGAATTGGTCTGGCGCAGTCCGGGAAGAAAGTCCTTCTGATTGACGGAGACCCACAGGGAAGCCTGACCATCAGCTTGGGCAATCCTCAGCCTGATAAGCTGCCCTTTACACTGTCAGACGCTATGGGCCGTATTTTGATGGATGAACCAATTCGTCCCGGCGAGGGTATCCTGCACCACCCTGAGGGCGTAGACCTGATGCCTGCGGACATCCAGCTATCTGGTATGGAGGTATCTCTGGTAAACGCTATGAGCCGAGAAACCATTCTGCGACAATATCTGGACACGCTGAAGGGGCAATACTCCCATATCCTTATTGATTGCCAGCCCTCCCTGGGTATGCTTACGGTCAATGCACTGGCTGCCGCTAATAGGGTTATAATCCCCGTCCAGGCAGAGTATCTTCCAGCTAAAGGTTTGGAGCAGCTTTTGCAAACTATCAATAAGGTTCGCAGACAAATCAATCCCAAGCTGCAAATTGATGGGATTCTGCTGACGATGGTAGACAGCCGAACCAATTTTGCCAAAGAAATCTCCGCTCTTCTGCGCGAAACCTATGGCAGTAAGATCAAGGTGTTTACATCAGAAATTCCTCATTCTGTCAGGGCTAAAGAAATCAGTGCTGAAGGAAAAAGCATTTATGCCCATGATCCTAATGGCAAAGTGGCTGAGGGCTATGGTGGATGAAAAGAAAATCGCATTTAACCCAGCCTATGAACTCTCTTTTTTGAAACCGGACGAACAGCAAATGCTGGTGGAAACAATGGACTATGAGCAGGCTACCCCTTCTCTCTCTCAGGCTCAGCGAATGAAAAAGTTCAGCCAGGAAGGGAAATTGTCAGAAGATGTGATGCTTGCCATCATGTCAGAGGAAAAAAAGGGTGATCTGGATAAAGTGACCTTGAGCAGCGATACCTTGCGAAAGTATTTCCCCAAAAGCTATACACCGGCCAAAATGCAGGAAACCATTATTAAACTGCTGGAACAATGGCAGAAAAAACGCCAACGAGATCAGGAACGATGAAGGGAGAGCCTATGAAAGATATTGCAGCAAGGGAACTGAAAGGCCACAACATTCTTGCAGTGGAGCGATTTTGGGACAGCACTTTCTGGATGATTGAGTTTACTGTCTTGCGCCCTACTGCTTATGGAGAACCTGGTGACGAAATGAGGCTTTTTCTCACAGAGGACGGGTATCAGTCAGCTCTGCAAAGCCAGCAGCGTCGAGAAATCAAAATTAAGAGATATGCCCATGTTATTGAGGGGCATATCCTCGACTTCAAGCCTAAAAAACACCGTCGTTCATAACCGATACAACGAAAGGAAAGGAATGAATATGTGTACTGTAAGAGAAATCCGAGAAGCTATTCAAGAAGATTGCCGCTCACAGCGTGATATGGAATCCACCGAGATTGACCGTGTTTTTCAAACCTTACCATTTTCTCAGGAAAGGGATCTGTTTGATAAACCACCAATGCCAAAACGCCCCTACCGACGCAAGAAAAAAGATACAGACAGACCCTAACCGCTGCCACAATTCTTTTATGAATTGCGGCTTTTTTCATACCTGAGAAATGAAAGGAGTGAAGTAAATGGCTGTTTTTCGTGTAGAACGCACTGGCGATTACACGGTTATGAGCAATTTTCATCTAAAAGACAAACGACTTTCTTTGAAGGCAAAGGGTCTCTTGTCGCAAATGTTATCTCTGCCTGATGACTGGGATTATACGCTGTCAGGACTCAGCTATATCAATCGAGAAAGCAAAGATGCAATCCGCTCTGCTGTCAATGAGCTTGAAACAGCCGGATACATTCGGCGCAGACAGACAACTGATGCTTCTGGTAAATTCGCAGCCAATGAGTATACCATTTTTGAGCGTCCCATCGAGGGAGAACCGATGTTGGATAAGCCGTTGTCGGAAAACCCGATAACGGTAAACCCGTCAGCGGTAAATCCGTTACCGGAAAATCCAACACAATTAAATACTAAGAAATCAAATACCCAAAAACAAAATACTCATGGATCAAATACCGATTCCATTCCCTTCCGGGAAACAGCGGCGGTAATACCGCCGGAACGGAAAGGAAGGGATGCGATGTCTGTCACAGAGATAGAAAATTATCGGGAATTGATTTTGGAGAATATCGAGTATGATTGTCTGAAGCAGCGTTATCCTCTCTACCTGGATGACCTGAATGAGATCGTAGAGCTGTTGGTAGAAACGGTCTGTGCCAAACGAAAGACCACCCGGATCTCTGGTGCGGACTTTCCTCATGAAATTGTACGCTCCCGCTTTTTGAAGCTGGACAGCTCTCACATCGAGTTTGTCATGGACTGTCTGCAAAAGAACACCACCCAGGTACACAACATCAAGCAGTACCTGCTTGCAGTGCTGTTCAACGCTCCTACCACCATGAATAACCACTACACTTCACTGGTAAATCACGATATGCACGCAGGCGGCTGGTAATCAGCCGCTTTTGTATTACACCAAAGGAGGCACAGCATGAATCAGATTGAAATTTTCAATAGTCCAGAGTTCGGAAGCATTCGCACTTTGGAACAGAATGGCAAAGTATTATTTTGCGGTACAGATGTGGCAACAGCGCTGGGATATACCAATCCACGCAAAGCCGTCCGCGACCATACCAGGGGTGGAACGAAATGTTCCATAGGGGTCCAGACTGGGAAAAAGGCAGATGGAAGCCCCGCGGTACAAATGGTCGAAATGCTCTTTATCCCCGAAGGTGATCTATATCGTCTGATCGCCCATAGTAAACTGCCGTCAGCGGAACGGTTTGAACAATGGGTGTTTGATGAAGTTCTACCTGCCATTCGCAAGCACGGAGCCTATCTCACAAAAGAGAAGTTGTGGGAGATAGCCACTTCTCCGGAAGCTCTGATAAAGCTCTGCTCCGAGCTGCTTGCTGAGCGGGAAGAAAATGCGTCGCTACGAGAGGAAAATGCCCTGCTGGAGAGTAAGGCAGCCTTTTATGATTTGTTCATCGACCTCAATCACAGTACCAACCTCCGCACCACCGCCAAAGAGTTGCTTGTCCCGGAGCGTCGGTTTGTCCGTTTCCTTCTGGAAAAGCGTTTTGTGTACCGCACCGCATCCGGTAATGTACTGCCCTATGCAAAGCCAGCCAATGAAGGACTGTTTTGTGTCAAAGACTACTGCAATCACGGGCATATCGGCTCCTATACGCTGATAACCCCGCAAGGCAAACTCTACTTTGCTCAGCTGAGAGACATGATTTTGATGGTTGTATGAGAGTGGGAAAGGAAGTGAGTTTTATGCCAGAAGGCAAAACAATCGGTCAGCTGATGGAAGAAATGCGCCAGAAAGCTGGAGCGCAGAACTATCACGGCCATGACTACATGGATCTCCAGCGATTTGCTGAGAACACCCGGCACATGATTATTTTTGATGTGCTGACGCATGACTCCCCGGTGGGCTGGAAAGGTGAACGAACCCGCCTGTTTTTGTCAGATAAGGGCTATGAAAAAGCTCTGGACAGTCAGGCAAAGGGACAGATCAAGATTCTCAGTCATGCAAAGGTCAGAAATGGAGATTTGCTCTATGACCGTTCTGAGCAAATTCGTTGAGGGCGGTTCGATGAAGAAATACCTTCTCCGGCGGCTGGTGGTCCCGCCTTAGAAATAAATGCACCACCCCTGCACATTTTGTGGAAAGGAGGCGATGAAAATGCAGGAAGAAGTGGAAAACAGGACTTTAACGCTGGTTGTCAGCGGAACAAAGTTCACCGGCAGGCTGCTCAAAGCCGCCATCAGCAAGTACCTTGCCCACCGCAAGGAAAAGAAGCTGCAAAAGCAGAGAAGCCGTGACGCGCCTGTGAAGCCCCAGGGCAAGCAGACGGTGAAACAGCTGATTGGTCAAAACCAAGGGGTTTCCAACATCGAGATCACCGACCCCTCCATCAAGGAGTTTGAGAAGATCGCCCGGAAATACGGCGTGGACTATGCGGTGAAGAAGGACCGCAGCAGCTCCCCACCCAAGTACCTGATCTTTTTCAAGGGTCGGGACGCGGATGCCCTGACCGCTGCTTTTACCGAGTACACCGGGAAAAAGGTCAGAAAGGCGGAGAAATCCGAGCGCCCGTCCGTGCTGGCAAAGCTGAGCCAGTTCAAAGAACTGGTAAAACACGCCGTCGTGGACCGGAACAAGCGGAAGGAGCTGGAACGATGAAAAAGCAGCTGAACATCAAAAAGCTCATTTTGCTGAATCTGCCGTATATCCTGATGGGGCTTTTCTCCACCAACTTCGGTGAAGCGTGGCGGATGGCCGTGGGTGCGGACGCTTCGGCAAAAATGCTCTCGTTCTTCTCCACGCTGCCGGTGGCGCTGGCCAGCTGGTGGCCCAGCCTGCACCCGCTGGACCTGCTGGTGGGCCTGTGCTGCTGCGGCGGCCTGCGGCTGGCTGTGTACCTGAAAAGCAAGAACGCCAAGAAGTACAGGCACGGCATGGAATACGGTTCCGCCCGGTGGAGTGCATAATTTTAAGTGTAAATGACACATACATGGACGCACAGGAGGTTATGCACATGACTGATTATAGCAAAATTACAGCCCTTTACTCCCGCCTTTCCGTGGGCGACGAGGACAGGGACGGCGGCGAGAGCAACAGCATACAGAACCAAAAAATATTTTTGGAGAACTATGCCAGAGGGCAGCACCTAACCAATATCCGGCACTACATCGACGATGACGAAAGCGGCAGGTTTTTTGACCGTTCCGCCTACTCCCGCATGATGGACGATGTGGAAAACGGGAAAATCGGTGTCTGCATTATGAAAGACCTTACCCGCTGGGGGCGCGACTATCTCCAAGTCGGCAACGCGATGGAGATATTCAGACGGAACAATGTGCGCTTTATCGCGGTCAACAACGGCATAGACAGCGAGAAGCCCGACACGCTGGAGTTTGCGCCCTTTATCAACATCATGTCGGAGTGGTACGCAAAGGACATCAGCAAAAAAGTGAAAACAGGCATTAAGACCAAAGGCATGAGCGGAAAGCCGATTGTCACCGAAGCCCCTTACGGCTATGTCAAAGACCCGAACAACAAGGATTTTTGGATAATCGACGAGGAAGCCGCCGCGGTTGTCCGTTTGATTTTTCGTCTGTTTATCGGTGGGAAGAACCGCAACCAAATCGCCGTGCATCTGAAAAACGAGCAAATCCCTACCCCCACTTTCTATATGAAAGACCGGGGGCGGGGAACTTGTAAAAATAAGACGCTCAACGAGGATAACCGCTGCAAGTGGAACAAAGCCACCTTGACCAATATCCTCACACGGCAGGAGTATTGCGGCGATGTAGTCAACTTCAAGACTACAAAGCATTTCCGGGATAAACATAACCACTATGTAGACCGGAGCCAGTGGCACATCACAGAAAATGTGCATGAGCCGATTATCAGCCGCAGCGATTTTGAAACCGTACAGCGGATTTTGGAAAACGCATCCGTCAGACGCCCCAACGGGGACGGGGAAATCCACCCTCTGTCCGGCTTGCTTTTCTGTAAGGACTGCGGTGCAAAAATGCACATTCGTATTGATTACCGGAACGGCGGCAAGCGCCATGTTGCCTATTGCAGCGAGTACCACAAGGGGAAAGCCAAGAACCCCAAATGCCATTCCCCGCACATCATGGACGCGGACTTGCTCATGCAGACCATCGCGGAAGTGCTGAAGAAAATCGAGGACTATTCCATCAGCAACCGGGCGGAGTTTGAAGTCTTAGTGAAAAAGAACCTTGCCATGCAGCAGACCGACCAGAGCAAAAAGCAGCAGAAGCGTATTCCGCAAATCACGACGCGCCTTGAACAGATTGACAAGGTGCTGAATAAGCTCTACGAGGACAACGCCCTCGGCACGATCCCGCAAGACCGCTATGAGCAGATGTCGCAGAAGTATTCAGAAGAATACTACGCGCTGAAAGCGGAGCTTGCCACGCTCCAAGAGCAGCTATCCGCTTACGAGAACGCGGGAGGACGGGCGCAGAAGTTTTTGAAGCTGACGGAACGCCATGCTGCCTTTACCGACCTGACACCCGCCATTCTCAACGAGTTTATCAGCCGGATTGAAGTGCATGAGCGCGACCAGAAAAGGGCGAGATACGCAATCCAGCACATCAGCATATATTTCAATTATATCGGCAAGTTTGAGAACGAAGTGACACAGCTTGCAGAGCCGACCGAGCAGGAAATCCGGCAAATGCGGGAGGAAATCGAAGAAGCCAAAAAGGAAAAGAGCCGCGCCTACCACCGGCAGTATTCAAGGGAGTACCGGGCGCGAAACCTTGAAAAGCAGCGGGAGTATGACCGCATGAAAGCGCGGGAATACCGGGCAAGGAGAAAGGCGCAGGCAGCCGCCGCACAGCCCACACAGTAAAACAGAATAACCGTCAACCAAGAGGGATTTTCCGAGTTACGGGAAATCCCTCTTTTGCACCCGGAGAAAGGAGCCGCCTATGGCAGAACAGACCCCCGACAATATCATCACGACCCAGAGGAACGGGCAGACCATTGTTGCGGAGTTATTTTTCAATCACAGCAGCACAGAAACATTCCGCGACAAGCTGCTCAAACTGGTGCTTGCCGACAGTACGCGTTTATCCGCGTCTGACGGTCAAGAGCCGGAAAAAACAGAAATCTTGCGATAACAGCCGCCCCGACGAACCATTCCCTGTCCGGGCGGTTTCTATTTGAAAATCCTCATTTTCCCCAAGTCAAGAGCCGGGAAAAACACCCGAAAAATGCCCCTATTGCGTAACAGGGGCGCAGAAAGGAGAGTTTATGAGAACAGGGCTTACGAAGCAGGAAAAGATCACCGATATTTGGTTTGACGAGAAAGACCCGCTGATCTATATCCGCACACACAACACCGACCTCAAGAACAGGCTGACCGCCTACGCCGCAGCGCACCCCAGCGAGTGCCGCCAGACCGACGCAGACCCGGACACGGGCTGTATGGAGTTTGAGATTGCAAAGGGGCGTTTCTCTTTCCGTCTGACCGCCCCATATAGCGAGGAACGCCGGAGAGCCGTCAGCGAAGCGGCGAAAGCTAACACAAGCAATTTCACGCGAAGTGTGGTATAATTTTCTTGAAAAAATTTGAGATTTGATGTAGTATTCGCCGCTGAAACCGTAGTATATAGGTGAAGCCGGAAAGGAGGCGGTGTGATGATAGAAGATGAAAAAATCATTGAAATGTTTTTTGGGCGTTCAGAACAGGGCATACGGGAGCTGGATATAAAATACGGTAAAGTTTGCCACAAGTTATCGTATAACATTGTAAACAGCAGGCAGGACGCGGAGGAGTGCGTCAATGACGCTTACTTAGGGGCGTGGAACGCAATCCCCCCGGCGAATCCAAACCCGCTTTTGACCTATATCTGTAAAATTGTTCGGAACATTTCACTGAAAATCTATTACAGAAAGGAAGCAGCAAAACGAAGCAGCCATTACACGATTGCTATGGAGGAAATCGAAGCCTGCATAGCAGCCCCTAACACAGTAGAAGCAGAGATTGAGACCAGAGAGTTAGCCCGTATCATTGAGGTCTTTTTGAACACGCTGACGGTCGAAAACCGCGTTATCTTCATGCGCCGCTATTGGTTTTCCGATAGTTGCAAGGACATAGCCGAGTTTGTAGGGCTTTCGGAGAAAAATATCTCCGTCCGGCTGACCCGTATCCGTCAGAAAATGAAAAGCTATTTAGCAGAAAGAGAGGTATTCGTATGAACTCAAAGAAGTTTTCCGAAGCCATGAGCGAGCTTGACACCAAGTATGTTGATGAGGCTATCAGCTACAAAAAGAAAACCAAAAAGCCGATTTGGGTTAAATGGGGAGTTGTTGCCGCTTGTTTGGCTTTAGTATGCGTTGCGGCAATTTCCCTTTTTCCCCACAACAACGATAGTGTTACTACTCCGGGTATATCAGACGCAGCACCGATGATTTATGTTAATGACACCTTGTATAAACAGTCTACTTTGCAAACATCGTTCAACGAATTGAAAGACGATTTTGTTTATTTAGGTGTCATTGAAAGTGATGTTACCAACTTCCAAGGCACAAATGACGCAGGTAATTATTTGGACGGCATACCCAAAGAAAACTTCCAGGCAAATCACCCTATTGTTGGCGCAGAAGTTTATCAATATGGCGATAACATTGTAGTCAAGATTGAGGGGAAATACTGGTTGTATGAAAACTATCATAACACAGACTTCGACGGAAACCCAGACGGATATGACCCACTCCCCAATAACCAAACTTCTGGTGAAGAAGTATCAGAACAAGACCCCGCAGCAAACTGAATAATCTTATCCTCATATTGCAAGGGCAGCCGAGAAAATCGACTGCCCTTTTCCATGCCTACGGGCAGAAAGGAGCGACACCCATGACGAAACCGAGAGAGAAAACCCGCGAAGAACTGCAATCCGAGATTGAGGACGGGAAGAAGAAAATACGGCAGTTTGAGAACCGGGAAAAGATGTTGCGTCAGAAGTTATCCAAAGAGGAACGCAGAACGCGCAGCCACCGCCTTATCGTCCGGGGCGCAGTCTTTGAAAGCATTGTGCCGGAAGCAAAGAACATGACCGACGAGGAAGCCGCAGCACTTCTCAGGCTCGCCTTGACGAGTGAACCAGCGCGGGAATATCTGAAAAAACGAGCCGAGGGAGCGACAAGCTGAAAATCCCTTAGGAACTAAGGGCGCACTTATACACCCTTGCGGGCGTGTGCGCTCTGCCGAGGGCTTGTCGGCACAGAGGGAAAGCAGTTTGCTTCCCCGTCTGACCGACATTGGCGGCATTGCCGCAACAAGGGGCTGCACCCCTTGCGCCGCTTCGCGGCTATCCCTGCACACCCGCAAAAACAGTACACCCGCCGTTGGCGTCTGTAACACTTTTGCGGGTTTTCTTATATTGATTGTCCTCAAACATGTTATTCAGTCTTGTATTTTGTTTTTAATTCTGTATTAAAAATGAAAGAGAAACTTGAATTGCTTAATAAGATTGAGCAATATGTTCCTCAATATGGATTTGAGGAAATCTATGAGAGAACATTTTGCTCTGCTATAGATTCAGCTCAATCTGAAAAAAATTCAAAAAGAACCTTAAAGTAGTTGCCGAAGGACAGGTAGGTTTTTCAAGAAGCAATGTTGCAGGAATGCGGCAATTTTACATGGCTTACAAAGATAGAGAAGATGAAATTATCCAATCGGGAATTGGACAATTTGAACAGGCTTTTGGAATTGTCCAATCAGGAATTGGACAATTAGAAACGGCATACAAAAAAATACCATTTAAGCTGAGCTGGACACATTATCAGATACTTATGCGTATAGAGGATAAGGACGAAAGAGACTTTTATGAAAAGGAAGCAATACGTTCTAACTGGAATGTAAGCACCTTAAAAAGACAATTTCACTCCAGTTTGTATGAAAGACTTGCATTGAGCAGAGATAAAAATGATGTGATGTGATTGGCAAATGAAGGTGCCGTTCCGCAGAAATCAGAAGATATTTTACATACTCCGTATGTACTGGAGTTTGCAGGACTGGAGGATAAAGCAGCATATCATGAAAGTAATCTGGAATCGGCGGTAATTGGGAAAATGCAGAAGTTTCTTTTGGAGTTGGGGAAAGGCTTTCTCTTTGAACAGCGCCAAAAGAGATTTACATTTAATGACAAAAATTTTTATGTTGATCTGGTTCTGTATAACAGACTGTTAAGGTGCTATGCCATATCTCATTCATCAACTCCTTTACTTCGTTTATATCCTCTTGATAAATGTTTCTGGTGCTGTTTACCCTCTTTGCAATCTTGTTTAAATTGGAGCTGATACGTCCCAACTCCGTATTATAATTTCGCAGGTAACTGTAATCGACATCATACACATATCCATATAAGATCAGCTTGCGCAGGAAAGCAGACATCCTCTTCATGCCGGATGCTTTGAATTTGGTGTTGAGGATGTACTGCTCATCATCGCTGAGATAAAATTGCACTGGATTGGTGCGGTTTCGATTTGCCATTTCTGCCACTTCCTTAGGATGTGCCAGATGCTTTGTTATTTAGAATAAAAGTAAAATAAATACTTGACGTTTAAATCTTACAGATGTAAGATATGAGAGGGATAGTATTTACCGAAAAAAGAAATCATGATTGCTTTGACATAACTTTTTAAATGGAAAGAACAATTTTTTTTAAAATGAAATCTTACAACTGTAAGAAAAAGGAGATGCTATGACGAAAAAAAAGAAAAAAAGCAGGGTATACATTATATGGCTCGTGAATTTATGTTTGATTACAGCTGTGGTTGCCTTGTTTGTATGGTATGAAAGTGTACCTGATGTATCACCGGAGAAGGTTCTTAAAACATATATGGATCATGTTTCAAATCGAGAATATGAACAAATGTATGAGATGATTGATGCAGGAATATCTGGGAATATCAGTCAGGAAGATTTTGTAAAACGTAATTCTGCTATTTATGAGGGAATTGATGTAGATAATATGAAAGTTCATATCACATCTTATGATAAAGAACAAAAAGAGATCTGTTATGAAACACCTATGGATACTGTTGCAGGAAAAGTAACTTTTGAAAATAAGGCATCATTTATACTGGAAAAAGGCAAATATAAGCTGATATGGAATGATTCTTTGATATTTCCAGAACTGGATTCCACAGATAAAGTAAAAGTGTCTACAACAAGTGCTAAAAGAGGGCAGATTATAGACCGAAATGGTCACTTGCTTGCAGGCGAGGGAGTGGCTTCTTCTATAGGCGTAGTTCCCGGAAAATTAGAGAATAAGAATGATGCTATCAGCCAGTTGGCAGAATTATTGGAAATGAAAACAGAAGATATAGAAAAAAAATTAGCGGCAAAATGGGTAAAAGATGATTCATTTGTACCATTAAAAACAGTTCCAAAGGTGAATGAATTAAAACTGATGTCGATTGAGCCAGATCAGGAAACATTGGCAGAGAAAGACCGACAGGAGAAATTATTAGAGATTCCAGGTGTGAAAATTTCAGATATCACTGTAAGGGAATACCCACTGGGGGAGGCTGCTGCACATTTAGTGGGATATGTTCAAAACGTTACGGCAGAAGATTTAGAAGAACACGCCGGAGAGGGATATACATCGAACAGTGTGATTGGAAAAAGTGGAATGGAAGGATTATTTGAAAAAGAATTAAAGGGACAGAATGGGTGTTCTATTACTATTGTTGATTCAAATGGCAATAAGAAAAAAATCATAGTAAGCACGATTGTAGAAAATGGAAAAGATATAAAACTAACGATAGATTCGAATTTGCAAAAAGAATTATATGAACAATTTAAAGATGATAAGAGCTGTTCAGTTGCTATGAATCAGTATACGGGAGAAGTATTGGCTTTAGTCAGTACACCTTCATATGATAACAACGATTTTATTAGGGGCATGTCAAGTGAAAAGTGGAATGCGCTGAATGAAGATGAGAACAAACCTATGTATAATCGTTTTCGACAGGTCTGGTGTCCGGGATCTACGTTTAAGCCTATTATAGCTGCTATTGGATTAACAACAGGGGCGATTGATCCAGATGAGGATTATGGGAATGAAGGATTGAGCTGGCAGAAAGATTCCTCATGGGGATCTTATTATGTAACGACGCTTCATGCTTATGAGCCGGTTATTCTAAAAAATGCTTTAATTTATTCAGATAATATTTATTTTGCAAAGGCGGCATTAAAAATTGGGGAAAACGATATGGAAAGTTCATTAACAAAACTGGGATTCAATGATGTACTTCCATTTGATATTAAGATGGCAAAATCGCAGTTTTCCAATACAGAAAAAATTGAAAAAGAGGTACAGTTGGCTGATAGTGGCTATGGACAAGGTCAGATTCTTGTGAATCCTTTGCATATGGCTTGTATGTATTCTGCATTTTGCAATGAAGGAAATATGATAAAACCATATCTTACATATAAGGAAGATGCAATGCCTGATGTCTGGATCAAAGAAGCATTTACAAAGGATGCGGCGCAAATTGTTTTGGAGGATACGAAAGAAGTCATAAACAATTCTCATGGAACTGGCTATGCAGCACATAGAACGGATATTATATTAGCCGGAAAAACTGGAACTGCAGAAATCAAAGCATCAAAAGATGATACAACGGGGACTGAATTAGGATGGTTTTCTGTTTTTACAACGGACAAGAATATGGAGCGTCCTATTATGATCGTCAGCATGGTAGAAGATGTAAAAGGAAGAGGTGGAAGCGGTTATGTTGTCAAAAAAGATAGTCAGGTTCTTGAAAAGTGGTTTTCTGGTAATTAGTATAGGATTTTCGATGGGGATTTCGGGGGGTAAAGGGAATATAGAAGAACCAGTATCCTCTGAACCTATTGAAATTGTCAGTGAGAAAGGAATGGATGATAATTTTATAAATATTCCGATAGATATTTATGAGGAAGCCACAACAAAAAATAAGCTGAAGGATATGGAAACAGTACGTAAAGTTGTAGAAAGATTTGGGGAATGTGGATATGCGGCAGTTGATTGTGAAAATCGAGTTGATATGACACAAATGCAAAGTGTGATGGATTTTTGTGATTCGGTAGAGAACCAGAAAGAAGCAGAAGTGACAATTATCCAAGTGAGTAGTTTGGGAGGATTTTCAGTCTATCATTTACAGACAGAAAATGGAGTGGTTCATGTGAAAAGATGTTACTACGGATATAAAGATGGAATTATGAAAAGTGAAGATGAGGGTGAATATCAAACCGATTATTGGAGATATACCGATGATGGATATATGATGTTCTCCGGAACATATTTTTCAGAAGAATTGTATGTATTAACATTGAGTTCGGCAGAAGAACATGTAGCATTTCGTGTACTGCCATTGGATGCAAAGTGCAGGGAATTAAATGAGAAATATCTTTTACCAATAGGATATGAGTTAAATAATATGTTTTTAGTGGATTGGAATGAGGATGATTTTGGAGAACTGAATTTCTATGACATGTTTGATTTGTTGTATCCAAAGTTGCATAATGAAAAATTTCCATATGTAGCAGATGATAATTTAGGAATAGGTGCAGTTTATCATATTCCCAAAACAGAGTTTGAAAATGTGATTATGGAATACTTTCATATTGACAGTAATAAATTGCAGCAAAAAACCATTTATGATGCGCAGGCACAAACATACGAATATAAGCCAAGAGGATTTTATGAGATAGAGTATCCAGAATATCCGTATTCCGAGGTGGTTGGGTATAAAGAACATTCGGATGGGACGATAACGCTCAACGTTCATGTGGTATATCCGTATGCAGGCGATTCAAATGTATATATGCATGATGTTACGGTCAGACCATTATCTGACCGTGGATTCCAGTATGTATCAAATTATATTGTTTCAGAGGAAGAAAATAACAACATTACATGGCATACGCCGCGTTTAACTGAAGATGAATGGAATGATATATACGGAGGACAGTGATGGAAGATATGAAATGGTTTATAAAAAAGTTTGGAATCATTTTTGTGATTCTATTGGTGATGATTGTAAGTACAGGAATTTTTTATGAAAAGAATGCGAGAACATCATCAGCAGAGGAGATATGGGAAATGTGACTGAATGGAAAGGACAATATTTATGAAAAAGAGTATTTGGTTCATTGTACTGATCAGTTGCCTGTTATGTGGATGCATAAGGAAAGATATGACATCAGATAGTCAGTTGATGGATAGTAGAGATGTTGATTCTACGGAAGAAAACGAGAATGCAAAAGAAGATGTTGCAGAACAGTGGGAAAAAGGTTATGACCTTCCAATAGATGAGCCGGAAAGAAAAGAAGCAGAGGATGAGTGTAAAATGATTCTGGAGCTTATTTCTGATATTTATACTCAGGCAGATAAAGGAGAGGCAGCTAATACGGTTCTGGATGATAAGACAATTTATAAAATGCAGGATCGGATAAAAGAAAAAGGGTATCCGGTTACAACGATGAAAGTATATGCAGCAATGGAAAATTATAAAAAAGTCGAAGATTTTCTTAAAATTGTCAGGAAGAGAAAGTTGGTTCGGTTGTGCTTTATGAGTTGCATTCAGATGGTGGCATAAGCAGAGATAAATTTATTTTTGATGGAAAGGACATGTATTTAATAGGTGCGTGTGCTACATGGAACACCAATGATACATATGGATTGTCCTATATTTCTTATGCAAGGATAAAGGAGTGGAAATATACGGATAAAGGATGGTTTTGTTATGAATTATGTGTTCCGGAACCACCGGAGGTTACAGAGATTGTTGACGGAAGCTGTCTGGTAAGAATAAAGCCATTATCTAAGGAACAACGGGAAATGTCAGAAAGATGCGTACAAGGTCTGGGGTATCAGGGAAATAATCTTTTATGCTCGAATTGGGATACTGACCATATGGAAAAACTGGACTATAATGGAATGTATGAATATCTGTATGCCATGAAACATCAGAAAGCGTTTGATGCCGAGGATTATTCAAATGGAATACCAAAAGAAGAATTTGAGAGTTTGATCATGGAATATCTTCCAGTAACAGCAGAGCAAATTCAGGAATATGCGGTATTTGATGAAAAAAATCAGACTTACGTATGGGTACGACTAGGCTGCCTTAACTATGCACCAACTTTTTTTGGAACTTCGCTGCCGGAGGTTATTGATATCAAAGAAAATGAGGATGGAACAGTGACATTAACGGTGGATGCGGTGTGTGATATGGTCATTTGTGATGATGCGGTCATAACCCATGAACTTACGGTAAAGTTTGCTGATGATGGTAGCTTTCAATATTTGGGGAATGAAATCTTAAATGACGGAATTATGCATATACCAGACTACCAATACCGAATTCGTGAATAGCAACAGAAGAATGATTTGATAATAGTTGTGTTTTGTGGTAATCTTACAGATGTAAGAAAAGGAAGGAGGACACATGAAGAAATTAAAACTAGTTGGAATATTGGCAGCAGTTGTATTAATAGGCGGTGTGATTTCAATTCCGCTTATAAATAACCACACTGCTTATAAAGTGGAAAAGGAATTATGTGAAACACCACTGCCAGAGAAAACGGAATTGATAGAGTCAATATCACGGGCAGGGAAGCTGACAGGTAACGGAAATGGAATGCAGTATTTCGGAGCAATTTTAATTCGAAGTGATTTGTCTTTGGAAGAATTGGTGCTTACTATTCAGGGTACAGAAGTAATGAGTGGGAATATCTTGTAGATATCCAAGAAGGACAAGAGATTGAAGTGGTCGATCATAGTACATTGCAATTTGCGGAGCAGATAGAGAGTAAAGGATATTACATTGTGTATTCGTGGGGAGATGGGAATTCTTTGCTGAAAGAGATAGATATTCGTGGACACTAAAAAGGAGCAAGATGAATTATGAAATATATTTCCAAAATCAGTAAAATCAGTAGCTTCATATTTTACATATTTCTATTGTGCCAATTATGGCATTTATGCCAATATGGAAGGATGGTGTAAAAATGATTATAAAGTCTATTATGACCGATGAAGATAGAAAAGCATTAGAGTATATGCTTTCGTTAGAATATGCTATGCCATATCAATTACTTAAGACAAAAAATAATAGAAGGAAAATTATTTATATAATGACACCAGTATTATTTTTGTTATCAATCGGCTGCTATTTTGTAAAGAGTTATCCGATGTTTTATGTGGACATGGGGATTTCTATTATTGCATTGATTTGGATTATTTGGTTTCAATCTAAGGGAAAAAAATTTGAAAATAATGTCCATGAATTTGTATGGAATAAATCAAGATATAACAAAGTGGAAATTGATGTTCAGGGAATAAAATTAGAAGATAAAAAGATCTGTGAACTTAAAGAAATAGATAGAGTCTTTTTATACAAAGATTTTTTCTTACTCATAACGAATGAAAAGAAGTTACTTGTACTAAAAACAGTAGGTGTAGAGACAGAAGAACTTATTAAGATTATTAAAGGAGCTGATATCTTATTTGAAAAAAGAGAAGAACCATTTAATATTTATGAATATTGCAAAAAGCAGTAATTAAAAAAAAGAAAAAACGAGTAAAAGTTAATTCTACAGTTAACCTTTACTCGTTTTTGTTATTTCTGTGATACCCAGATATTCATGTCTGACAAGATAGACATGGTTATTTCAGTTGCGTTGCCTCCGGTAGCATCTCTATCGGCTCCAATATTTGTGGCAAAAAAGTATGTATTATCTTCCGTTTCGACAAAGCCAACAAACCATCCATTAATATCCTGACCATTTACACGGCCAGTTCCGGTCTTTCCGTAGAATGTTCCGGCATCGGAAGCTGAAAGGCAGATGGCATCTTTTACTGCATTGATATTTTCAGGGGCGAAGCCGAAACTGTTATTCTGTAGCTTGGTTAAAAGTTCGACCTGTTCTATTGGAGATATTTCCAAGGAGGATTCCATCCAATAAGAGGAGAAATCGCCACTCATGTTTTCGTTACCATATCCGATTTCTTGAACATAGCTGTAAACGTCAGAGGCTCCAAGCTGTTCATCTACTGTTTGAAAATACCAATTCACAGAGGATGTCATCGCAGACTGTAAGGTCTGATCAGCGTTCCATGCTTCAAACGGATAGCTTTCTCCATTCCATGCAATAAAGGAATCTTCTGGTGTAATGACACCTTCTTCCAATCCAAATAAAGCATCATATATCTTGTAAGTGGAATCCGGCGCAACTCGTAGCGTAGCATGTTCTATATCATGTATGCTCCAGGCATCATTTCCCAGATCGTATAAAACAAAGCTTCCTTCGTATTTTCCAAAGTATTTAGAAAAATCTACATATGAAATATTTTCTGAGGAAGATTTCCATTGGTAGTGACTTTCGTCCGCTGCATATGTAGAAATAAAAGGTGTAAGTCCCATTATTAGAACTGTGGTCAGTATAAAAGCAGTCATGCCTTTTAACTTCTTGTAAAACGTTGGTTTCTCATAAGAAGCGATGTTGATAATGCGACGCTTTATTTGTTTCATGTTTCCGCTAAGGCTGGCAGCAAACGGAAAAGGAGAAATGGAGACCTTTTCTATAAAGTTAATCAGCGTATTTCCATAATTCTCATAATCGTCTTCTTCCAGCATTTTTAGAACAGAAGTGTCACAGGCAACTTCTCTGTCATTACGCATTTCTCTTAGCGCAAACCAGACAAAGGGGTTAAACCAATAAAGCACTCCGGCAAAGTTCATAAGATAATTGGCAATGGCATCCTTATGTCTGTAGTGTTGCAGTTCATGCAATAGCATATATCTCATATCAGATTCATGATAATCTGAGATTAAATGAATTGGCAGATAAATACATGGCTTCAAAAATCCTACGATAATAGGTGATTTCAAAAAAGCGGTACTGTACACAGGAATATTCCTTGTTATTTTCATCTCATTCAAGCATTTGTTATACAGTCTGCGAACCTCTGGGTTCTGAAGGGGGAGCGCAGATCTCTTTATTATGCGTAAACGAAGAGAAGATTTGATTACCAATATCATCATCGCAAGCATTCCCACAATCCATATACCTAATAAAATATATCCGGTAACGGATGGCGTGTCTTTATTTACAGAAAGGGCAAAGTCATTCATCCAATTTGTAGTACCAGATAAACCGGTATCCATAACATTATTTGCACCAACATCGGCATGAGAAGCGGAATAGTTTCTTACGCTTCTGAGCCATGAGGAAATTTGCGGAAAACTAACTAGACGGAAGGGGATAAAAGGCACTGCTAAAAGTCCGAGTAACAGTAACCACAGATTATACTGCATCCGGCTGGACAGGTTGTTTTTGAATATCAATTTGGATATCAAAAGAATGATAATGATACCGCTGATAAATACATTGCATATTAAAAAGCGTATCATAAAATTAGCCATGTCAATCGCCTCCTCTCTTGGAAAGAAGAGCTCGGAGTGTTTCTATCTCTGTTTTGGATAATTTGTCATTTTGAATGTAGGCTGAAAGCATAGCTGTAATATCCCCATCATAATAGCGATTCAGGAAAGAATTACTTTCCTGGCTGATATATTCACTTTCTTTTACTACTGGGGTGTACACGAAAACACGACTATTTTTCTCATAGGTCAGTACGCCCTTATTTACCAGGCGTTTGATTAAAGTTTGTATAGTTTTGGCACTCCATGATGATGTTGCTAAAAGTTTTTCGGTAATCTCATTCGTGTTAATTGGGGCATACTTCCAAACTATTTTCATCACTTCGTATTCTGCCTCTGAAATTTGTGGTAATGCACTCATGTAGGCACCTCCTAATTCTTACGAGTGTAATACACTTAATATTATAAGGCTCACAGTATGTAAAGTCAAATAAAAACTTGACTGCAAATCCTACTTGTGTAATAATTGAAGTATTACATTTGTAAGAAAAATGTATTTATTAGCCATTATTTTTGGGTATAGTGTAACTGTTTTAAATTTGCAAATACTACATACAAGAATGGAGGCGAAAAATATGAGAAGTAATAGGATATGGAATCGAGTGGCAGGATTTATGCAGCAATTGCGTTGTGAGAGTTTGTCGCAGAAAAATATGGTTCAAATGCCAGAACAGCAGAGGATTAAAAAAGAACTGGAAAAAGCTCGGATTGTTGTAGAAGAACAAATGAATCATATGGAAGAAACTGAAAGGAGGGTCATTCAGGAATGGATAGAATATTTAGAAGACGATGCGTCATTAGAAGCACAACAGGCATACTGCCAGGGATATGTAGATTGTATATTTTTATTAAGCGGTATGGGAATGATTGAAAAAGACAATACAGTAAATGAATTTTTAGATTATATGAAAAAATAGAAAGGTTCATTTTATGATAAAACGAACCTTGAATTTTAGAGTAAAACTTAAATGTCAGAATTATCTATAGAAGTGTCATCGACCGATAGGACAGCTTCTGTCAGTGCGAGGATAATCTTGAGTTGTTTTTCATCGCATTGCAGCAATTGTCTTTCTATTTTTTGATATGTACTGTTATTCAAATTTTTATTTGGATAAATTACAGTATCGGCGGACAAATTGAAGTATTGTATGGCTTTAGCAAAAACTTCAAGACTTGGTGTGTTCTTGAATCGTTCTAAATCTTTTAAATAAGATAAGGAAAGGTCAAGAATTTCTGCTAATTCAGCTTGTGTGAGTTTTTTATCCATACGGGCATTTTTTATAATGATACCAAACTGTTTTGGGTTGAGAGCCATAACGCCACCTCCTATAAGTATGTTATAACCATACTTATAAAAAGTAAAAATGGTAATAAGGTACTTTTTAGATATGGTTAAACCACACTGACATAGGATTGGAGAAATTATGCTTGGAGTATTAGGTAATCAATTAAAAAAATATACAGTATTATAATAGAGTGTTACACTATTTTAAGTATGGTAAAACCATCCCGATTTGGTAGGGGGATAATTTGTTTAAGAGAAAAGATGCAGAATGACCAGTATCTTTTCTCTTTTTCTTGTTTTGTGCATGTCTTAAGACGAGAGAAAAAAATTAAAAAGTATACACCGATAAATCGGACAAATACTCCGAAATATATGTTCTATATCTTTTTCTTATGTCAAGTTATACTTGTCATAGAGGAAAAAGGGGGTGTCTGCCATTAGTAAGTCTGTTAGAAACCAGTATCTTGAATTTTTGGCTGAAACGGGTATGACACGCTATGAGTTTTCAAAAAGAAGTGGAATCCCAGAAAGCACATTATGGAGTTTGGCTCAAAAAGAAGATTATGATGTGAGGGAAAGCAATATTCGAAAAATTGCTCAGGGAATGGGAGTGCCAGTTTCAGATCTTTTTGATGACAACAGCAATACAGTATGTCTTGAGGAGAAGAGTGAAGTATGGATTATAAAGAATTATCGTAAATTATCAGATAGACGAAAAGGAAGTATAGAAGGTTACATAAAGGCATTACTAGAGGAAGATGGTAATGATAAATGTCAATCTAGTTAAAAGGTATTCTGAAAAAATCAGAGTACCTTTTTTTATCTATATACACCGATAAATCGGGAGTAATATCCGATATATGTGTTCTATGCAAGAGAAAAATACTCATTTATACTTTAGATGTGTCCACAGGAAATAATCCTATCAGACACAGACAACTGAATACGATGATTTCACTGGACATGAGGAACAGTTACGCATTGCGCCGTGCCGCAGATGCGCCAGGATCGGTAGGACAGACACAAAGGAGATAGCTTATCAGGTATTTTTTTGATTGATCTGTCTGATGTGAGATGCCGGGAGCGATAACATCCATGCAAAAGAGGAATTGTGGTGATTCCGTGGTTGCGACTGTTCTATGATAATGATACTCCCTTTATGGTCTATAAGAGATGGTGCGAGTCCAGAGTGTGCTGCTAACCACAGTGACCGGTGATTTCAACTGGAGAAATTGTTTCATATATCTTGACAATATACACAATGCGTGGTAGCATATAAACTATACAAATTAGTATGTTAGGAGACAGTATGGAACTAAAGGAATTATTAAAGGAAGCAAGAAAACAAACAGGCATGACACAGAAACAATTTGCCGCATATTTTAGAATTCCTTACCGAACATTAGAAGATTGGGAACGAGGTGTTCGACATATAGCAGAATATCTTCTTCGATTGATGATTTATCGTTTGGAAATGGAAGGTTTGGCAAGAGGACTTTCAGAAAAAATGCCAGATTGATGTTGGAGGTGAATACAATGCCTTTACAAACAGACCATTTAGATATTCCTATTTGGCAAAAGTATACTATGACGATTGAAGAGGCTGCCGCATATTTTCATATTGGAAGAAGCCGCATAAGAGCAATTGTAGCGGAAAATCCATATGCACCATATGTTTTAATGGTTGGAAATCGTGTTCAGATAAAGAGAAAATTATTTGAGCAGTTTGTGGATGAGGCAAATGCACTTTGATCTAAACGATTTTGTTAAATGGGCTGTAGCATAATATAAAAATATGCTATTATATTTAAGTCATACTAGTGCTTAGCTTTCTTTAGTGGAAAGTGAGGAAGCATGTTATGAATACAAGTCGAAGAGACAAAAAGAATCGAAAACTGCATAATGGAGAAATTCAGTTAGCGGACGGCAGATATCGTTATAAGTATGTAGATGAATTGGGGAAATCCCGATATGTTTACTCGAAGCGGTTAGTGCCAAATGATCCTGCAGTACATGGAAAAAAAGAAGAATCACTGCGTGAGAAGATTGCAAAGATTCAAAAGGATAAGCAGGATAATATAGCAATGAGCCGAGGCGATATGACGGTACTGGATTTAGTGGAACTATATATTTCTCAGAAAATAGGTGTTAAGCCTAGCACAAGACTTGGCTACAAAACAGTAGTGAATTTTCTGAAAAACGATCCCTTTGGAAAGAGAAAAATTTCATCTGTAAAGACTTCAGATGCCAGAGGGTGGTTGATAGAGCTGCAAAAAAATGGCAGAGGATATAGTTCGATTCATTCTATTCGAGGAGTGCTGCGACCTGCATTCCGGCTTGCGTATGAAGATGATTTTATTAGAAAAAATCCATTTGATTTTGAACTGGCAAGTGTGATTGTGAATGATAGTGTGATAAGACAGGCACTTACAAGAAAGCAGGAGAGATTATTTCTCGAGTTTATCCGCAAAGATGCGCATTATCAAAGAGTGTATGAAGGTATTTATATTTTATTTAATACTGGACTTCGCATTTCTGAGTTTGTAGGATTGACGATTGATGATATTGATTTTGATAATATGGTTATCAATGTAGATCATCAATTGGTTAGAGTATACAATGAAAAAAAGTCATACATTATTCAGAAAACAAAAACAACGGCAGGGGTGCGTAAAGTGCCTATGACGCCAGAAGTCGCTGATTGCTTTCGGACGATTATAAAAAAGCGAAAGAAAGTAAAAAAAGAACCGGTAGTAGATGGGTACAGCAATTTTTTATATTTGGATCAGAATGGTATGCCAATGGTGGCACTGCATTGGGAAAAGTATTTTCAGTTCATTCGTGAAAAGTATAATAAATTGTATAAAGAGCCGTTACCAACAATCACTCCGCATGTATGCAGACACACATTTTGTACCAAAATGGCAAAGGCTGGCATGAATCCGGCGAAACTGAAATACATTATGGGACATAGTTCTATGGATATTACATTTGATACATATACTCATTTACAGGTAGATGATGTAAGAGAGGAAATGTTGAAAATGGTAGAAGTGGAAAATGAAAAAGTTATGCAGGAAAAAGCCGTAGATATTTTGCAACTGGAAGAGGAAGATGAGAATCTTTTTAACTTCTAGCACCAGAATGTCGAGGTGTAAAAGTTGAAAAATTACACCTTTTTTTACACCTTTTGCGAGAGAAGAAATGGCAAAATATAAGGTGTAATGAGAAAAAATTAAAAATTATATATCGTTTCAATATTATTGATGTGTACAGAACTTTTGGGTATTGAAAGGTATTAAAAGGATATGAGAAATTATGATTAGAGTATGTTTCATCTGCCACGGCAACATCTGCCGCAGCACAATGGCGCAGTTCGTCCTACAGGACCTTGTAAACCGTGCCGGATATACAGACGATTTTTACATTGATTCCATGGCGACAAGCACAGAGGAGATTGGCAATGGGCCGCACCACGGAACGGTCGCAAAGTTACGACAGGTTGGAGTCCCTGTTTTGGAACATTATGCCAAGCAGGTACGAAAAAGTGATTACCGCAACTTTGATCATATCATCGGAATGGATCAATGGAACTACCGAAATATGATGCGGATTTTTGGGAAGGATCCGGAGCAGAAGGTGTCCCTTTTGTTGGACTTCACAGATCGTCCCGGTGAGATTGCGGACCCATGGTATACGGGTGATTTTGATGAAACGTATCGAGATGTGTTGGATGGGTGTGAAGGATTTTTGGCATATTTGCGGAAGCAAGGAAAGTTATAAGACAGGGAAAGTTATAAGACAGGGAAAGTTATAAGACAGGGAAAGTTATAAGATGGGAAGTATAGAAAAGAGGTAAAGATGTTTGAATTTATACATGGACTTGGCAAAAATAAGGAGTTAGAGACGATCGTGCAGGAGATTGACTCGAATATTGCCAATAATTACAAAGATGCAGCGCAGGAGGCGTTTGTTCTTTTGGAACAGAAGTTTCAAGAGTTGTCGGACAAGGGACGATTAAAGGACAAACAGATTGCAGAGTATCAACACAAAATCGCCGCCTATCAAGAAACTTTGCGCGGATTTTCGCACAAAGACCAGAAACCATATTGGCATTCCTAAAAATGATTTCTGGTCCTGGCATATTTTTTGGGGTAGCGTGCTCCGATTTTAGGAAAACAAATTAGAAATTGTTGGGAAATTTTTTCATGAATTTGCCGGAATTTTCATAAAAATAGCATTCTTCTTGCTTTTTGAGAATTCTTATGATACAATTAAAAATGCTTGCGTTTGATGAACAGAAATCGATGTTATAAGGGCGCAAGTTCTTTTTTTTGTTAAAAAGATTCTAGTGTTAAAATCGTTCTATTTGGTCTGGATTTGCCTGACAGGCTTTTTTACGACTTTGACGCTTTGGTCTTAGAATTTAAGGAGGTTTATTTATTATGGAAGAGAACAATTCTTTCAAACCTTACGTAAGTGCAGATAAGGTATTGCCGGAATTTACGCCGTCATCGATCATTATCGGTGTGCTGCTGGCAATTGTCTTTGGAGCGGCCAATGCTTACTTAGGGCTTCGTGTAGGTATGACGGTTTCAGCGTCTATTCCTGCAGCAGTTATTGGCATGGGGGTGTATAAGCTGATCGGACGTTTTTCCACAAAGAAGGACGATACGATCTTGGAAAGCAACATGGTGCAGACGATCGGTTCTGCCGGTGAGTCTTTGGCAGCCGGTGCGATCTTTACGATGCCGGCATTGTTTTTGTGGGCAGCTGAAGGCAAGGCGCAGATGCCTGGTATTGTGGAGATTGCTTTGATCGCAATGATCGGCGGTCTGTTAGGCATTTGTTTCATGGTGCCATTGCGTAAGGCGTTGATCGTAAAAGAGCATGGAACCCTTCCGTATCCGGAGGGAACAGCGTGTGCAGAGGTTTTGCTTGCCGGACAGGAAGGCGGCGCCAATGCAGCAGTTGTGTTTATTGGAATGGGTGTTTCTGCTTTGATCAAGTTTATCGTGGACGGTTTCAAGGTTGTTTCTAATGTCGCAACATTGACGATCAATAAGATTCACGGAGAGATCAGTACAGAGGTTTATCCGGCATTGATCAGTGTAGGTTACATTTGTGGCTTTAAGATTGCTTCTTATATGTTTGCGGGTGCCATTCTTGGCTGGCTGGTGTTGATCCCGGCGATCTATTTATTTGGCGCACATACGGTACTGTACCCTGCAACAGTTTCTATCGCAGAAGTATGGAAAACAAGCGGAGCGTCTGGAATCTGGTCGAATTATATCCGTTATATCGGCGCAGGTGCCGTTGCAGCCGGTGGAATTATCAGCTTGATCAAATCATTGCCATTGATCTGCCGTACCTTTGCCGATGCGATGAAAGGTATCTTCAATAAAGAAAAGATCGGCAAAGAGGAGCGTACGAACCGTGATCTGAATATGGGTGTAGTACTTGGAATGCTTGCTATTTTGATCATTTTGATCGCAGCACTTCCGGTCATTCCGATTGGTATTTTGGGTGCTGTCATCATTGTTATCTTTGGATTCTTTTTTGCTACGGTTTCCTCTCGTATGGTTGGATTGGTCGGCAGCAGTAACAACCCGGTATCCGGAATGGCGATCGCAACGTTGTTGATCACCAGCTTGATCCTTAAAGCAACGGGTAATACCGGTGCGTCAGGAATGATCGCAGCGATTGCAATCGGCTCTGTAATCTGTATCGTTGCAGCAATGGCTGGTGATATGTCACAGGATTTGAAAACAGGATATATTCTTGGTGCAACTCCGGTGAAGCAGCAGTACGGTGAGTTGATCGGTGCGGTTGTTTCAGCAGTAACGATCGGTTTTGTACTTTACTTGTTGAATAGTGCGTGGGGATTTGGTACGGCTGAGCTTGCTGCACCACAGGCAACTTTGATGAAGATGATCGTTGAAGGTGTTATGGGCGGAAATCTTCCTTGGGCACTTGTATTTATCGGTGTGTTTATTGCAATTATGATCGAGTTATTATCTATCCCGGTTCTGCCGTTTGCCATTGGTTTGTATTTGCCGATCGAACTTTCTGCCTGCATTATGGTAGGTGGCGTACTTCGTCTGATCTTAGAGAAGGTTTATGACGGCAAAGCGAACAAAGACAAAGTTATCAATAACGGTGTACTTTGCTGCTCCGGTATGATCGCGGGTGAAGGACTGGTTGGTATTTTGCTTGCTGTTCTTGCTGTAGTAACGATTAAGGGTAAGACGGTTGCCAGCTTAGTGGATCTTTCTGGTGTCCTTAATTTGGGACAAGCAGGCGGCCTTGCAGTCATGGCAGTGATCATTTTGGTTGTCCTGAAGTTTACTATCTGGAGTAAAGAAGCAAAGGTAGAAAAATAGTGAAGAAAGACAATAATTTGTTGGATTATGTTCCACGTATTCCGGAAAAACTGAACTGGACGGAAGACGATGAGCATCGGGTGACGGTGGATGTCGAGAACAAGGGTGTGTTTAACCGCATTGCCCAGAAATGTTTTGGGCGTCCGGCAGTCAGCCACATTGCCTTGGAACAGTTCGGGAGTTTCATTTGGAAACAAATAGATGGTGTGCATACGATTTATGATATTGCTCTGTTAGTGAAGGAGGAGTTCGGCGAGGATGCCGAGCCGTTATATGACAGATTGCTGGCGTATTTCCGTACACTGCAGGGGCATGGATTTGTGACATTGACACCATCAGACAAAGATACGAAAAGGGAAGCATCGAAATAGATGCTTCCTTTTTTCGTTCCTGAATAGGAAACTGCTGTTGTGTAGCGTGACAAAAGCAAAGTGCTGGCTTTGCGTTTGTTCTTGAAAGAGACCACAAAATATTGTAAAATATAAGTTCAAAGAAATATTTGCGTCGGCGCATGGGACGCAGAAGAATGCCGGGAAGAGGTCCGTGCAGGCAAATACTACAAAACACATGATTTCCAGCGCAGAAATGAGGAGATATGAAGGATATTAAGAATACGATTTTGCAGAAATTCAGGGAAGTATATGGCGAAGGAGAGGCACATGCATTTTTTGCACCGGGTCGTGTAAATTTGATCGGTGAACATACAGATTATAACGGTGGGCATGTATTTCCGTGCGCATTGACGATAGGTACTTATGCTGTGGCTCGCAAGAGAAACGACAGAAAGTTACGCTTTTTCTCGATGAATTTTGAACATCTTGGTATCATTACTTCCAGTCTGGATGATCTGAAACCATGCAGGGAAGCCGGATGGACGAATTATCCGAAGGGAATCATTTGGGCGTTAGGACAGAGGGGCTATGAGATCAATGAGGGTATTGACCTTCTGTTGTTTGGTAATATCCCGAACGGTTCGGGATTGTCTTCTTCTGCATCTGTAGAGGTGGTTACCGGCTATATTTTGAGCGAATTGTTTGGATTTGGTATTTCAAATCAGGATTTGGCGCTGATCGGCCAGTTTTCGGAGAATAAATTCAACGGTGTGAATTGTGGGATCATGGATCAGTTTGCGATCGCAATGGGCAAAAAGGATCATGCAATCTTTTTGGATACGGCAGATCTTTCTTATGAATATGCTCCGGTTCAACTGGACGGTGCGAAGATTGTGATCGCATGCAGTAATAAAAAGCGTGGACTGGGCGATTCGAAGTACAATGAACGCCGTGAGGAGTGTGAGACGGCACTGGCAGAGATTCAAAAGGAGATGCCGATCCAGACGCTCGGCGATCTGACGGAGGAGCAGTTTGAACAGGTGAAGTCAGCGATCAAGGATGATGTCAGACGCAAGAGAGCAAAGCATGCTGTTTATGAGAATCAGCGTACGATCAAGGCAGTGAAAGCGTTGCAGGAAAATAACATTGAACTGTTCGGACAATTGATGAACGCTTCTCACGTATCTTTGCGTGATGATTATGAGGTGACAGGAAAAGAGTTAGATACGCTTGTGGAACAGGCTTGGAAAGTAGATGGTGTCATCGGTTCTCGTATGACCGGAGCAGGATTTGGCGGATGTACAGTGAGTATTGTGAAAGATGAGGCGGTTGATGCATTTATTGCACAGGTAGGCAAGGCATATAAGGATAAGATCGGATATGCGGCAGATTTTTATGTCGTTGAGATTGGATCCGGTCCATGTCATTTATAGGATGAGACTTTCGAAAAGAAACTCTGGTGCAGAAAGGGAGGGATACGAATGAGCGATATTGAGACAGCAAAGACAACGGAGCAGATGTGTTTAGATGAACAGGACTTAAGACGCTTACTTAATATGTCCGAATGTGCGATGTTTGTGGCAAAGCCGGGATCGCAGATTGAGCTTATGTATGCGAATGAACGCTTTTATTCATTAATGCAGTGCACAAGAGAAGAGTTTTCAGAAATATATCATGGAAGTGTTATGGAAATGATCCTTCCGGAAGACCGTCAAAAGATACGAAATTTGATCGCCAGACAGACGGCTGTGGGGGGCAAGATTCAGTTAGAACACCGTGCGCGGCGCAAAGACGGAGCAGTGATCTGGGTGTCTGTTTCAGCGCATCCGGCAGATATGAAAGGGCAGAGGGTTTATTTTGCCTCGTGTTTGGACATTACACAGTCGAGACGCAATCTGTTAGAAGCGTATGAGGCAAAACGAGATGCAGAGCTGATCTCCAATAGTATTCCGGGTGG
>ENA-ORLM01000589-ORLM01000589.1-human-gut-metagenome-genome-assembly--contig:-NODE-589-length-32618-cov-4.064012_pt1 | contig 32618 bp, 18 predicted proteins | sample MGYA00243063_ERZ508815 | MGnify/ENA primary metagenome ERZ508815 (study PRJEB26277, sample SAMN04329768) | human gut metagenome | biome: human-associated habitat | host: Homo sapiens | place: USA...
ATATAGAGGGCGGCTCGGCTATACCCCATGAAAACTTGGGTTTTCATTTGGTATTGCGCTCGCCTTTTGCTATATTTACAGAATATAGAGGGCGGCTCGGCTATACCCCATGAAAACTTGGGTTTTCATTTGGTATTGCGCTCGCCTTTTGCTATATTTACAGAATATAGAGGGCGGCTCGGCTATACCCCATGAAAACTTGGGTTTTCATTTGGTATTGCGCTCGCCTTTTGCTATATTTACAGAATATAGAGGGCGGCTCGGCTATACCCCATGAAAACTTGGGTTTTCATTTGGTATTGCGCTCGCCTTTTGCTATATTTGCCACGTGAAAGACATTGATTGATAATAATTCATACCTTAACAAATAATGAAAAAATTACTTACTCTTACGTTATTGGCCGGAAGTATGGTACCGCAGAGCCTGTTTGCACAGGAAGTGGACCGCACGAAATACCCGGACTTTAGCGCGAAAATAAATCCGGATGCCTCGCTGATGCGCATTAAAAACACCCGAGGCCAACGTCCGGCTTATGTGAACAATGCGGAAACCAAGCACTTCCCGCCTGTGTTTAACCAGGATGGTGGCTCGTGTGGCTCGGCTTCGCGTATTTGCTACATGTTTACCCACGAGTTGAACGCTTTCCGCAATCTCGACGGTAAAGACCCTAACAACTACTATCCCTCGCACTTCGTTTGGCTGCTCACCAATGGCAACTCAGGTAAAGACGCCTTTGTTCAGCACATCGGTGTGCCTTCGGCAGCCATTTACGGCGGACAAACCTACTCAAAGTATTTCGGTAACCAGGACACCACCAATCCCGACTTTGGATGGATGACCGGCTACGACAAGTGGTACTCGGCCATGTTCAACCGTATGCTTCAACCCAAGAACTTCCCCGTGAGCGTACAAACCGAGGAGGGACGCGAGGCTGTGAAGAACTGGCTCTGGAACCACAACGGCGATGATGAATTCAGCGCGGGCGGTATCGCAGGTATCGGTGTGGCCAGTGGCGGACAGTGGTTTAACATCGAATCAACTCCGACGAACGACGAAATCGGGGTGACGGGTAAATTCTACGTTAAAAAGTGGGGTACGCAGGTTGACCACGCCCTGACCATCGTGGGCTACGACGACCGCATTGAGTTCGACCTGAACGGCAACGGCAAGTTTGGCGAAAAATCGGCCGACGAGGTGGGTGCCTGGATTATCGTGAACTCGTGGGGCGACGGCTGGTGCAACAATGGCTTCATTTACTGCCCCTACGCTCACGCTGTGCCGGCTTTCAATGCCAACGGCACGCATCCCAACAATTACTGGATGCCCGAAATTTACCGCGTGCGCAAAAACTATGAACCGCAGCGTACCATCAAACTCAAAATGAACTACTCGCGCCGCTCTGAACTCTACCTGAGCGCAGGCGTGTCGGCCGACTTGAACGCAACGGAACCCGAATCGGCTGTGGCCTTCGAACACTTTAAGTATGCCGGCGACGGTAACGGCGGATGGAGCGAACCTGCTCCCGAAGTGCCGATGCTCGGACGCTGGGCCGACGGCAAACTGCACGAAGAGCCCATGGAGTTTGGTTACGACCTGACTGACCTTTCGGCAGGTTACGATGCTAACCAGCCGCTGAAGTACTTCTTCATCATCGACACCCGAAACTATGCCGAGGGTACCGGTAAAATTCACGCTGCCTCAATCATTGACTATGTGCAGAATGCCAAGGGCGTTGAAACTCCGTTCTTTGCCGACGGACAAACGGTTGACATTCAGAACAAGGGCAAGCGCACCATCATTTCGGTTGTGGTGCAGGGACGCGGCGTAAATGCTCCGCAAAACCTTTCGCAAACCGAAGATAAACTGATGTGGCAGGCTCCTGTGAAATCAAGCAGCGTGCTGACGGGCTACAAGGTGTATAAAAACGGTGAACTCGTGGCTACACTGGCTCCCGATGTGCTTTCGTACGACCTGAATGCCGAAGAAACCGGTGTGTGCACTTACTCGGTATCGGCTATCTACGGCGAAAAGGAATCGACCAAGGTTAACCTTGTACAAACCGTAGGCAAAACGGCTCAGAAGAACGTGAACTTCAAGAAGTCGGGCTTGCGCATCCCCGGTGTGTTTGGCAATACTTACCAAAAGGCCACCATCGAGTACTGGATGAACTGCAACAGCCTGTCAGACTGGAACCAGTCGGCCGGACCGGGCTGGGGTAACTTCATGTTCCATGCCAACAGCGACGGCCGACTCACCGTGGGTTGGAACACGAATGGCGACCGCATGGACATCTCTGGTGCTTATACGCGCGGACAGTGGAAACACATTGCCATCGTAATCGATGGTCACAAGATGACGGCATACGTCAATGGTGTACGCCGCAATTCATTCACCTCTGATTTATTCAGCGGTGTAGGTGGCTTTGGCGACTTGGTATTTACCAACGCCCAGGGCAAGAGCCTGGATGCTAAGGTTGATGAATTCCGTATCTGGAAGACGGCTCGCACCGACAAGGAAATCAAAGACAACTATAATAAGGAATTTGGCGATGCCGGTTTGCCCGAAGACCTCATGGTTTACTACAAGGGCGACATGATTAACGACAATGGCGTGATGAAACTGCGCGACCACACGGTTGGTCAGCACCATGGTGTGATTCTCGACGCAAACTACACGGCCATGAACCTTGGTGGCCCGACGCTTACAGCACCTGCTGACCTCAGCGTGGCTATCAACGAACCCGCAGGCACGGTTTACGCCGGTGTGCCCGTGAAACTCAGCGCAAAAGCCGGATTGGGCGTTGAATCGCTCAGCTGGAGTGCTACCGAAGCTGGCATGAATGCCCTCAAGGTAATCAGCCCCGTGGCTACCTTTGCCAAGGCAGGAGCACACACCGTTAAGGTGGTTGCACACAACATTCAGGGCGAAACTACCGAGGCTGAACGTGTAATCAATGTGGCTGAATCGCCCGCTCCGACGGCTGAATTCACCGCATCGAAGACCACCGTTCCCGCCGGCGATGCCGTTTCGTTCATCGTCAAGAATTTTGTGCAGGGCTACACTTACCACTGGGATATGCCCGGTGCTGAGGAAGAAACGGCCGATGCACCGAATGCTGCCGCTGTTTACAATATGCCCGGCAAGTACAAGGTGACACTCACCGTGACCGGCCCCGACGGCAAAAAGGCAAGCAGCGAAGTGGAAATCACCGTAGCTCAGGTGGCTCCGTTGGCTTCGTTCCGCGTTGAACCGAACGTGGTGATGAAGGGCGAATGGACCAAACTGATCAACACCTCGAAATATGGTGCCAAGAAGCTGGAATGGAAACTCCAGAGTGCTGCCAACGTTATGGCAGGCGAGGGCGAACTCATTGCCTTCCGTCCTGATCAGCCCGGTATTTACGACGTAATTCTGACGGCTACGAACGAAGCCGGACAGAGCACGGCTACCGAAAAGGGCGGACTCGTGGTGTGCAACGCCGACAGTAAAAACGGCTTGAACTTTACGGGCAACGCTTCTCTGAAACTGACGAAGGTGCCCTTCAAAAAGGGACAGCGCGAATTTACCGTAGACTGGTGGATGAATCCCCGTCAGCTCAAGGCTATGGGCAACGGTATCGGCGACAACGTGAAGGACTTTATGATTACTACCTCGTCGAACGGTGCTATGGAAGTAACCGTTGACGGACGTAAGGTTACTTCGGGAGCCAACTTCGTAATTCCCGGCAGCTGGCATCACTATGCACTGAAGCTCAAGAATGGTTCGCTCTTCTTCTACCGCGACGGTGAAAAGAAGGCTACCATGGTGGTTGGACGCACCATTCCCGAACTCAGCCAATTCTGCATCGGCGGCAGCGTAGCTCCGTTCGACGGACAGATTGACGAGTTCCGCGTGTGGAGCAAGTCGATGACCGACGCTAAACTCCAAGGCTACTGCAACCAGCCGCTCGAAGGTGCCGAACTCGAAACGGCTATCAGCAAGGACGGCTTACAGCTTTACTATCAGTTCAACCAGGCTGGTGGCGACGTGCAGGATGCTACCCCCGCTGCTAACCACGGTGTGCGCACGAACTTCGGTCCGGAAGGCGACGCCTGGGGCTTGTCAAAGGGTGTGTTCTCGCTCAACTTCACCGGAAAGGCTGAGGATGTAACGGCTAAATTCCTGACGAACTACAAGGCTCCGTTTGCTACTACCGGCAAGGTGGTGAACACCGGTGCCCGCTTCAAGGAACTGGATGACTGGACGCTCGAAAATGTTGACGCTCAGGGTACCGGTTTCCATGTCGACACACAGAAAGACAGCTACATGACCATTACCACGACGTGGGACGGCTTCTCGGCAAGCATCGAAGACCAGAAAACGTATCAAACGATTACGCTTCCTGCCGGTGCTTACGAATTTACCGCCAACTATGGCAAATGGGAAGGTCAGGCTGTGAACACTTACCTGGTGGCTGCTGCCGGCAAGGCTCTGCCCAACACGGCTGACCTCGATGCCGAAGCATTGGCTTACTTGCGCATGGAACCTGTGGGTGCTACGAAATCGAACACTTTGATTTTTGCACTGACTGAGGAAACCGAAGTAAGCATTGGTTTGCTGGCTAACCAAAGCGGTAAGAACTGTATGTCGCTCGAAAGCTTCAACCTCAAGAAGCTTAGCTATCAGCCCATCGTAAACGATCCCTCGGGCGTAGATGGCATCGTTACTGAAAGCAAACCGCGCGACAACAAGATTTACGACCTCTTCGGTCGCCGTGTGCTCACTCCGCAGAAGGGTGGTGTGTACATCACCGTTGTACCCAAATCATTAAAAAAAAAAAAAATGATCAAACAAGCTGCCGGAGCTGAAGAGTCCGGCAGTTTGCTGAACCCTTAAGAAAACTCCCCGAAAGGTGCTTGACAAAGTGCCCTTCGGGGAGTTTTGCTGTTATAAGAAAAGCCGAAAAATTTGTATTTCAGCGCGAAAAGCATTACTTTTGCTTATCATTAAACAGAATACAAAACTAACGTCCTCCTAAGCTTTATGAAAATAGCATTGATAGGCTATGGCAAGATGGGCCATATCATCGAAGAAATAGCGCTGAAGCGCGGACACCAAATCGTATCGATTATTGATGTGAACAACATGGACGACTTCGACTCTGACGCATTCCGCAGTGCCGATGTGGCCATTGAATTTACAAACCCCACTGCTGCCTACGGCAATTATTTGCGCGCATGGGAACAGGGCGTGAAAGTGGTGAGCGGAAGCACGGGTTGGCTGGCCGAACACGAGGCTGACGTGCGACGTGCTTGCACCGAAGAGGGACACACGCTGTTCTGGGCTTCGAACTTTTCGCTGGGCGTGGCCATTTTCTCGGCGGTCAACAAATACCTGGCGCGCATCATGAACCGTTACCCCGATTACGACGTGAGCGAGGTGGAAACGCACCACATTCATAAACTCGATGCGCCAAGCGGTACGGCTATCACGCTGGCTGAACAAATCTGCGCCGAAATAGACCGCAAAACGGATTGGGTGAAGGGCGAGGTGAAAAATGCTGATGGCACCGTTAGCGGCTCGAAATGCCACCCCGACAACTTGCTGCGCATCGACGCGGTGAGAGAAGGCGAAGTACCGGGCATTCACACCATTACTTACAACTCTGAAGCCGACCTTATCGAAATAAAGCATTCGGCGCATAACCGTTCGGGATTTGCCCTGGGCGCGGTGCTGGCTGCGGAATTCACGGCTACGCACGAAGGATTGCTCACGACCGACGATCTGTTCAACTTTTAAATCCTCCAAAAACGAGCCTTTACATCGCAGATATTGAGTTTGGGGAGAGCCGGATACGGCCTTTTCACCGCGCATTTTCTGACACAAGGGCTCCAACTCTTCACAACCATGACTACTGACAACAAAGCCGCACAAAAAACCAAACCGGGCAAGGCTGGATGGATAAAATTCACGATTGTTACGGCCCTTTGGTTGCTTTTCCTCATTTGGGTGAAATCCTGGTGGGGACTGATTGTGTTGCCGCTTATTTATGACCTTTACATTTCGCGCAAAATAAAATGGGGCTGGTGGCGCGAACCCGAAGTAGGCCCCGTAACCCGCTTTATCATGAGCTGGGTTGATGCCATCGTGTTTGCCTTGGTGGCTATCTACTTCCTCAACCAATTTTTCTTCCAAAACTTTGTCATCCCTTCATCGTCGCTCGAAAAGACATTGCTCACGGGCGATTACCTGCTGGTGTCGAAACTGTCGTACGGCCCGCGCATTCCGCAAACTCCGCTGTACATGCCGCTGACACAGCACACGCTGCCTGTGCTGGGATGCAAAAGCTACTTGGAGCACCCGCACTGGGATTACCGCCGCGTTGAGGGCTTGGGCAAGGTGGAACTCAACGACATTGTGGTGTTTAACTATCCGGCCGGCGATACGGTGGCGCTGAACGCACAAAATCAGGATTATTACCGATTGGCTTACCAGTCGGGCGACCAGTTGCTCGGAACGCCTGCTACACAGCCCGGCGAACTGCCCGTACCGGCTTCGGCTGCCATTACGCCCACCATGAGCTACGAACAGCAACAGCAAGCCTATCGCAAAATTTACAACGCCGGTGTGCAGTATATGCGCCAAAATGCAGAACAGTTTGGCGACATCGTGTACCGACCCACCGACCGCCGCGAAAACTACGTGAAACGCTGCGTGGGACTGCCGGGACAAACGCTGCAAATCAAGAATAACGTGATTTACCTGGATGGTAAACCGAACCGCGAACCCGAAAACGTGCAGTATGCCTACGAGGTGACTTTCGTGCAGGAAATTCCCGACGAACTGAAACGCGAATGGGGCATTACGAACGAGGACCTTTACGCTTCGCGAAACGGCAATGTGGCGTGGATGCCGCTGACCAATGCTGTGAAAAAACAGCTTGAAAAACGTACCGATTTGGTAAGTTCCATTAAGCCGGCTCTGCCTGCTGCCGATTGGCTCTACCCCCAGAACATGGCTAAAAACTGGACTACGGCGAACTATGGACCGCTGTGGATTCCGAAAAAAGGAGCTACGCTGAAACTTACGCTCGAAAACTTGCCTATTTACGAACGTCCCATCCGCAACTACGAGGGAAACTCGCTCGAAGTGCGCAACGGACAAATCGTAATCAATGGCAAGCCCACAACTGAATATACCTTTAAACTCGATTATTACTGGATGCAGGGCGATAACCGCGACAATTCGGCCGACTCGCGCTTTTGGGGCTTCGTGCCTGAGGATCACGTGGTGGGCAAACCGCTATTCGTTTGGCTCTCGCTCGACCCTGACTATGGATTGTTCGACGGCGGCGTGCGCTGGAACCGCATCTTTAAACCCGTCTGGGACATCCGGTAAGCACAAATAGCACAGACAGCCGTGTGCCCGCGCTGCGGCATTCAACGCGCTGTCAATCAATAGTTACCGCACTGCATGAAATTCATCCGCACACTTGTATGCCCTGTACTGCTGACGGCTTCGCTGCTGTTGGCCGTACGGGGCTTGCTCGTTACGCACGTGCAATTACCGCCCGACACGGCGGTATATGGCTTGCAGCCTAACCAACACGTGCTGGTGAGCCTTACTTACTACGGGCTGAAGGTGCCGGGCGAAGCCATCTGGGGATACCATCGCTGGGGATACCGCGTGCCCGAATGGGGAGATGCTATCTTATTTAACTTGCCCCGACCAAAGGCACAGCACGGACCGGGACCCGAAACCGTGGGAATTTGCCACGCACTGCCGGGCGAAACCGTATGGATTGACCCCGTACGGCAAAAAGTGCTGCCGGCACGCACTTCGCCCGACGCACAACCCATCGTTATTCCGCAACGCGGACGACGCATCAAAATTACACCACACAACGCGCGCCTCATGGCTTACTTGCTGCGCACTTACGAAAAAGCACGCGCTGAAGCCAATGCGCAGGGTGAACTGCTGATTGACGGTGAAAAGGTGCATTCAGTGAAAACTACACGCGATTATTACTGGATGGAAACGCGCCCCGATGCTTATGTGATGGTGCCGCACGATGCGCTGGTGGGTAAAATTATCTATGCACATCCTGTGAAGAAACCGAACGGCAAAAATTAACGAAACCGAACGGTAAATCATTAGCTCGAAATGACTGCAAATGCTTTCCATCTACCCCTAAAAAACATACGCTCAATCACACATGCCTACCCTTTTGCTTTCAACGGCCTATATGGCCCCTATCGAATACTACGCCCACTTGTATGCGGCAGGTCATGCCGTGGAAGATCGGGGCGAACATTATGTGAAACAAACCTTTCGCAACCGTTGCTACATTGCCACGCCCAACGGACCGCAGGCGCTGACGCTGCCCGTGGTGCGCACCGGAGCGGCTCACATGGCTACGCGCGACATTCGCCTGTCGGACCACGGGAACTGGCAACACTTACACTGGAATGCGCTGGTGTCGGCCTACGACAATAGTCCGTTCTTTGAATACTACGCCGATGACTTCCGCCGCATTTATGAGCGGAAATACGAGTTTTTAGTTGATTTCAACGCAGATTTGCGTCAGCTCATCCTCGAAGAACTTTCGCTCGACCTGCCCATAGCTGTCAGCGACACTTATGTCGATGCCACGCCCGCCGAGGCTTTCACCGATTTGCGCCAGGTGCTTTCGCCCAAAGCGCAGCCCTGTGTACCGGGCGAAACGTCGGCTACCGGCTTCTGCGCAAAGCCCTATTACCAGGTGTTTGCCGAACGAACGGGTTTTTTGCCGAACCTGAGCATGGCAGACTTGCTATTCAACATGGGACCGGAAAGCCGGCTGGTGCTGCGCGGCAGCATTTAACAGTCGAAAGACACGAAACCAGTCGGAATGTAAACTACTGCCCCACTTTTTTGCCCTATTTGTCGGATTTTACGACCAATAATTCGTACATTTGCACCAACTTGCCGTAAGGCTCATTCAACGAAAAACATATTCACAAACCATACATACACATTTATTATTATGCGCAAGACAAAGATGACCCTTTTGGCAGGGTTGATTGCTGCTCCCTTATGGGCACAGGTAGCGCCGCTCGGAGGCTACTTCTACGGACAGATGCCCGCCCCCACCGGATGGGAATGGCAAAGCCCTGACTCTGTGGCCTACAACAAGCAGCAACCACACGCGTGGTTCTTCTCGTTTGCCAACGTCGACGAGGCACGCAAGGTGTTGCCCGAAAACAGCTCGCTCTGGCAGTCGCTCGATGGCGAATGGCAATTCCACTGGGCCTCGAACCCCGATCAGCGCCCGAAGGACTTTTACAAAACCGACTTCGACGCCTCGAAATGGGACAACGTACAGGTGCCCATGAACTGGAACCTGGCCGGACGCCAAAAGGACGGCTCTTTCAAATACGGTAAGCCTCTTTACTCGAACCAGCGCGTAATATTCCAACACTCTGTAAAGGTAGGCGACTGGAAAGGTGGCGTGATGCGCACTCCGCCCAAGGATTGGCAGAGCTACACCGACCGCAACGAAGTGGGTTCGTACCGCCGCACCTTTACCATTCCTGCTGCATGGAAGGGCATGCAGATTTGCCTGAACTTCGACGGTGTCGACTCGTTCTTCTATCTGTATGTCAACGGCAAATACGTGGGCTTCTCAAAGAACTCGCGCAACTTGGCACAGTTCGACATCACCCCTTACCTTAACGAAAAGGGTGAGAACCTGGTAGCCGTTGAAGTGTATCGCCACAGCGACGGTTCGTTCCTCGAAAGTCAGGACATGTTCCGTCTGCCGGGTATTTTCCGTACCGTTTCGCTCACGGCCAAACCGCAGGTTCAGGTGCGCGACCTCAAGGCTATCCCCGACTACGATGACACTTACACGCATGCCAAACTTAACATCTCGGCTTTCGTCAAGAACCTGACGAAGAAGGATGCCAAGGGCTACAGCATCAAATACTCGCTCTTCGAAAACAAACTCTATTCGGACGAGAACACCCTGGTGCTGAACCAGACCGCTCCGGTGGCTACCATTGGCAAGAACAACGAAATTGTGGCTGAGTTTACGCTCGATGCCGGCAACACCGTGAAGCCTTGGAGCGCCGAAGCTCCGCACCGCTATACGCTGGTGGGCGAACTGTTGGACAAGAAGGGACGCACCGTCGAAACCTTCTCGACCATCGTGGGCTTCCGCGAAATCGAAATCAAGAACACACCGGCCGACAAGGACGAATTCGGACTGGCCGGACGTTACTACTACCTGAACGGACAGCCCATCAAGATGAAGGGTGTGAACCGTCATGAAACAAACCCCGAAACGGGTCACTACATTACGCGCGAACAGATGGAAAAAGAAGTGTTCCTGATGAAGCGCGGCAACATCAACCATGTGCGTAACTCGCACTACCCCGATGCACCCTACTGGTACTACCTCTGCGATAAATACGGTATCTACCTCGAAGACGAGGCCAACATCGAGAGCCACCAGTACTACTACGGCAAGGAAAGCCTTTCGCACGTACCTGAGTTCCGCAACGCACACATTGCGCGCAACATGGAAATGGTACACGCCACGGTGAACTCGCCTTCAGTGGTGCTTTGGAGTTTGGGCAACGAGGCCGGACCGGGCAAAAACTTTGTGGACTGCTACAACGCTATCCGCAAATACGACACTTCGCGCCCCGTGCAGTACGAGCGCAACAACGACATCGTCGACATAGGTTCGAACCAGTATCCCTCAATTCCCTGGGTACAGGGTGCGGTAAAGGGTAACTACAACATGAAGTATCCTTACCACATTTCTGAATATGCTCACTCTATGGGTAACGCCTGCGGTAACCTCATCGACTACTGGGAGGCTATCGAAAGCACCAACTTCTTCATTGGCGGTGCCATCTGGGACTGGGTGGATCAGGCTATGTACGGCTACGACAACGGCAACCGCTACTTTGGTTACGGCGGCGACTTCAGCCAGGACAACAAGCCCAACGACGGTATGTTCTGTATGAACGGTGTGATGCGTCCCGACCTCAGCCCGAAGGCACAGTACTACGAAGTGAAGAAGGTGTACCAGAATGTTGGCGTCAAGGCGGTAGACATGAAGAAGGGCTTGGTTGAAATTTTCAACAAAAACTACTTCGAACCGCTCACGCAGTACAACATTCAGTGGGGACTTTACAAGGATGGCGTACTCGTTGGCAGCATGCAGCCGCTGCAGGGTCCGCGCAACATTGTTGGTCCGCGCGAAAAGCAGGTGTACACCCTGCCTTACAACTACAACGAGCTCGACCCGGCAAGCGAATACTTTGTGAAAGTGGTGTTTGCCCTGGCCAGCGACAAACCTTGGGCAAAGCAGGGCTATGTGCAGATGGAAGAACAGCTGCGCGTACGCGGTGCACTCGAAAAGGCACCTGCCGTTCAAACCCTGGCTGCCGAAAGCAAGGGCAAGGTAACGACCACGAACGAAGGCAACTTCACCGTGGTGAAGGGCGAAGGATTTACGGCTAAGTTCGACAAGCAAACGGGTTCGCTCGCTGCGCTGACTTATGGTGCCCAAACCATTATTCGCGAAGGCGAAGGTCCGAAACTCGATGCTTTCCGTGCCCCGACAGACAACGATGCCGGTATCGGCTATCCCAACGCCTGGTTCCAGTACGGACTTTACAACCTGCATCACAAGGTAACGGGTGCAAAGACGATTACGAAGAAAGACGGCACCGTGCAGTTGAGCTTCACCGTCGAAAGTCAGGCTCCCGAGGGTTCACGCCAATACTACGGCGATCGCGACCGTACGCCCGAAAAGACGTACAGCTTCGACATCGACAAGAAGAAACTCGGTCCCGACGACTTCAAGTTCACCACGAACCAGATTTACACCGTTTATCCCGACGGTTCGATCGAACTGCAAAGTGCCATTTCGGCTAACCGCGCTTCTGTGGTACTGCCGCGCATCGGTTATGCCTTGCAGTTGCCCGGTGAACTCCACAACTACAACTACTACGGCCGCGGCCCCATCAACAACTACAACGACCGCAAAACGGGCCAGTTCATCGAACTTCACACTTCGACCGTAGCCGACCAGGGCATCATGTTGCCCAAGCCTCAGGCTCAAGGCAACCGCGAAGAAGTGCGTTGGTGCGCACTGACCAACGACCGCGGACAGGGCGTAGTGTTCATTGCCGACAGCACCATGTCAGCCTCTGCGCTGCCCTGGAGCCAACAGGAACTCACACTGGCTGCTCACCCGCACCAGTTGCCCAAATCGAGCGGCACTCACCTGCACCTCGATGCCAAGGTAACGGGTCTGGGCGGTGCAAGCTGCGGACAGGGCGGACCTCTTACCCCCGACCAGACGCTCAGCACCAGCTATCAGTTTGGCTTCATCATCCGTCCCGTCAACATGGGTCGTGCCATGCCTGCCATCATCAACGAAACGGCTAAGGTTTCGGCTTCGGGCGAAAAACCCATCAGCTTCGAACACAGCCGCGTGGGCAAAGTAACGCTCAGCACCGCTGCCAAAGACCGCACCATCATGTACAGCATCAATGGTGCGAAAAAGGGTAAACCCTATACCGGTGCCATCGACCTCCGCGCAGGCGGTACGGTAAAGGCTTGGTACAAGGAGAACCCCGAACTGACTACCGAAATGACTTATGCCCGCATCGAAAGCGTGCCCCTCGAAGTGGCCTTTGCCTCTTCACAGGAACCGGGCAGCGGCGATGCCAAGAACATGGTCGACGGCGATGTCAACTCTATCTGGCACACCATGTACTCTATCACCCTGGCCAAGTATCCCCACTGGGTAGACTTCGACGCCGGTGAACCGAAGAACATGAAGGGCTTTACGCTGCAACCGCGTACCAGCGGCAGCAACGGCTGGATTAAGGACTACGAAATCTACGTGAGCAACGATGGTAAGGAATGGGGCAACCCCATTCACAAAGGCACTTTCGAAAACAATGCCGACCTGAAGCGCGTGATGTTCAGCAAGCCCGTTAAGGCTCGCTTCATCCGCTTGCGTGCGCTCAACGAACAGAGTGGTCAGGACTATGCTTCGGCTGCTGAGTTCTCGCTCATTGCCGACTAACAATTAGTCACTCACATCAAAACCGCTTGTACAGCTATCAGGCTGTGCAGGCGGTTTTTTTGTATGCGTTTTGCATTCACAAATTTCTGAACAAAAGTAAAACCGGAAAGATTGCCTCGTCGTGTGTGTAAGCGCGAAACTTGCGTATGGATGACCGACTTTATGGTACTTTTGAAAACGCTGATTATCAATAGTTCCAAAATTGTTGAAACTAGCTCGGAACTAATTCAAACTAGCTCGGAACTAATTTCAACTAGCTTGGAACTAATTCAAACTAGCTCGGAACTAATTTCGACAATCGCGGAGTATATTTCAAGAATAGGCCAACCGGCCACTCAAACAGCCGAAAAACAGTGAAAAAGTGTGGACATTTTTTAATGTAATTTTACACATTACGAAGAATCCCGTTTAACAGTTACCACAGAGAGGTGGCGATTGAAACTGCACGCCTCAGATTTCAGACGAACCCTAAAATTTGTAAACACACGAATTATGTCTGAAAAAATGCCTAACTTTGCATGCGAAATCAGACAAGAGGACAGATTTGGCTGCTTGCAACCTCTATAAAACAATGCTAAAACTCGCACAGCGGACACGTGCTCCTTCGACTTTACGGGTCAAGGTGGTGCACATTGTGGCCGGCGTTTCCAAACAACGATACGCTGCTGCCCCAACTGCTGACGATGCTAACATGAACAATAGCCGAATCCCACTCTGCCTGTTTCCGCCATGCGAAAGCAGGCTTGTTTTTTTTACGCCGGGCCAACGGGAAAAGCTGTTTCAAGCCTAACACCAAGCCGGGCTAACCCTTACTTATTATTTTTCATTACAAAAACTATGGGATACTTATTCACATCCGAATCGGTGTCGGAAGGACACCCCGACAAGGTGGCAGACCAAATATCTGACGCCGTACTTGACCAGTTGCTGGCTTACGACCCCAACTCAAAAGTAGCTTGCGAAACGCTCGTTACCACCGGACAGGTGGTTGTGGCAGGTGAAGTGAAAAGCGAAGCCTACGTCGACCTGCAGGACGTGGTGCGCAATACCATTGCACGCATCGGATACACCAAAGCTGCTTACAAATTCGAAGCTGAAAGCTGCGGCATTTTCAGTGCCATTCACGAACAGAGCGGCGACATCAACCGAGGCGTTGACCGCAAAGACGCGACCGACCCTATGGCACAGGGTGCCGGCGATCAGGGCATGATGTTTGGTTATGCCAACAACGAAACCGACAACTACATGCCGTTGCCCCTTTCGCTGGCGCACGACATTGTGTATGTATTGGCCGAAATTCGCCGCGAGGGTAAGGTGATGACTTACCTGCGCCCCGACTCGAAAAGCCAGGTGACGGTGGAATACGACGACAACCATGTGGCACGCCGCATCGACACCATCGTCGTTTCGACGCAACACGACGAATTCATCACTGCCGAACAAGCGGGCTCGCAGGACGAGGCCGACCGTCAGATGGTGGCACAGATTGAAAAGGATGTACGCGAAATTCTGATTCCGCGCGTGGTGGCTGAACGTGTCAATACGCCCGAAATCAAAAAACTCTTCGAAACGAACGACATCAAATACTTTGTGAACCCTACGGGCAAATTCGTTATCGGCGGCCCGCACGGCGATACGGGTTTGACGGGACGCAAAATCATTGTCGACACTTACGGTGGCAAGGGCGCACACGGTGGTGGTGCTTTCTCGGGCAAGGACCCTTCGAAGGTGGACCGCTCGGCGGCTTACGCTGCACGCCACATTGCCAAAAACATGGTGGCTGCCGGTGTGGCCGACGAAATGCTCGTTCAGTTGAGCTATGCCATTGGCGTGGATAAACCCATCTCTATCTTTGTCGATACTTACGGTCGCAGCCACGTGAACCTGACGGATGGCGAAATTGCCGAAAAGGTAAAACAGCTGTTCGACCTTCGTCCGGCTGCCATCGAACGCGACCTGGAACTCCGCAACCCCATTTACGAGGAAACGGCCAGCTATGGCCACATGGGACGCGAACCACGCCGCGTGACGAAAACCTTCCGTTCGTTTGGCCAACCCGACAAAAAGGTGAACGTCGAATTGTTCACTTGGGAAAAACTCAACATGGTTGAGAAAATCAAGCAGGCTTTCGGTCTGTAATGATTTTGCCGAACTGATATACACACAAAAAAAGCCCCTTATCCATTCCTCTGCCAACGTGGCATGGAAGGGATAAGGGGCTTTTGCTCACTACATAAACTCTGAAACTTTAATACATATACATGAACATTACTGTTTACGCTGCTTCGAGCGGACAACTGCCCGAAGTGTATACCGATGCGGCTCGCGAACTGGGTTCGCTGCTGGCTCAAGGCAACCACACGCTGGTGAACGGTGCCGGACGCACGGGACTCATGGGTGCTTGTGCCGATGCTTGCCTGTGCAAAGGCGGCAAGGCGGTAGGCATTATTCCGCAATTCATGATCGACCAGCAATGGCAGCACACGGGCATGAGCGAACTCATCGTGACGCCCGATATGCACCGCCGCAAAGAGCTGATGGCCGAAATGAGCGATGCTTGCATTGCGCTGCCGGGGGGCGTAGGCACATTGGAGGAATTGCTCGAAATCATCACTTGGAAACAGCTGGGACTGTATCTCAAGCCCATCATCATCCTGAACACCAACGGCTACTTCGATGCCTTGCTCGCACAGTTGCAGCATGCCGTCGACGAACGCTTTATGCGTAGCCAGCACGCTGAAATATGGCGTGTGGCACACACTCCGGCCGAAGCCATCGAACTGGCTCGAACCACTCCGCTATGGGACAAATCGGTGCGCAAATTTGCCGCGCTTTAACTTGGTGACTCGCAACGCGAAAACCATACAATAGATTAGCGACATTCGAGGCAAATTTATTTTCCATAAATAGATATTCCGAATTATTTTTACTTCGATAAGTAGGTGTTCAAAATTATTTTTACATTTGAATTGCGTTATTGTGCCGTAGTTGTTTGTTCTGTGCGAAGGAGCATAGCGGGCTATGTGACTGAGCGCAGGGCAAACAAATGCGGTGCAAGAACGTAATGCAAAGTAAAAATACTTCGATAGAATTATATAAAATAATTTTGAACACCTACTTAGCATTATAATAAATAATCGGAAGCACCTACTTATGCAAATAAAGTGGTATCTTCGTGGATAATAAATAGCTGTAAAGTATTTCCCCTTTAAATCCGTATTTACAAATCAATACAGTACTTATCGGTACAACCGTAACGAAAGGAGGCAATCATGTTGTATTTTGCAAATCCCATTTATGACACCGTTTTCAAATATTGGCTTGAAGACGAACGTGTAGTGAAAATCCTGCTTTCTGCCCTGCTCAAAAAAACGGTGGTGGAAGTGGAAATGCGTAAACACGAATATGCTAATGTGTATCGCGACAAAATATCCATGTTTCGCATCGATTTTGCAGCCAAAGTGCGCGAGGAAGATGGTCACACCCACTTGGTACTGATTGAACTGCAAAAAACGTGGCTCGAAACCGAAACGCTCCGCTTCCGTCAATACCTGGGCGCACAATATGCCAACCCGGATAACATGCTGAAGGACAATCATTTGTCGAGCCGTGGCATCCCGATGGTGGCCGTTTATTTGCTCGGACATCGTGTGGGCAACATTGAAGAACCTATTCTTTATGTCAAACATCGCTCGTACGACTACGAAGGCAATGAAGTGACCCAAGGATTGCCCGACCCCTTTGTCGAAAGCCTGACGCACGAAAGCATCATCGTACAAATTCCACGACTGTACAGCCGGGTGAACAACCGCTTGGAAAAAGTGCTAAGCCTATTCGATCAAACGCTTAAAAGCGACGACGACAACCGGGTTATGTATATCGATGAAAGCATTTACCGCGATGACCCGGAAATGATGTGCCTGATCAATCGATTGGTAGCCGCTGCTGCCGATGCACAAGTCAGACAAAACATGAACGTCGAAGAGGAGTTCTTTCAAGCCATTGAAGAACGCGATACACTCATAATGCAACGCGAAGAAGCACTCAAGCAACAAAAGGAACAATTGGCTGAACAAGGACAACAGTTGGCTGAGCAAGGACAACAATTGGCTGAACAAGGACAACAATTGGCTGAACAAGGACAACAATTGGCTGAGAAAGAGGAGCAGTTGGCTGAGAAGGAGCAGCGTTTATCAGAACAACACTCCATCATTGCGTCGTCGGCCCGCCAAATGAAATTAGCCGGAATTCCCATTGAGCAAATTGCAGCGATTACGCATTTATCGCCTGCTGAAATCGAAGTTTTGTAACACACGAACATTTGAGTAAGTAGGTGTTTAGGAATCAACTCAGCAACTGCCACAGCCAAGTGGAGATTCAATGCATGAATTATTTTTAAGCACCTACTTATTGAAGTCGTCTAAACTTTTCTGACGAAGATTTGATTTGGAGATTTATCTCTTCTAAATTCAATCTTCACCTTTCTTTTTGGCCGTTTTTTGACCTTTCATCAGTCGTGTAGCTCGCTACACTCCTTCTTCAAGGCCCAAAAACGCCTCAAAAATTAAGGCAAATCTTGAATTTCATAAAAGTTCAGACGACTTCATTTTCTGAAATTACCCTCATTTTTTCACATGCAGCAAGATACGCTTCAACACGTCCAGACACTTTCACCCCCTTCGAGTGAAGCAGAAAGTCAGGCTGCGGTGTCTGAACCGACGGCCGTGCCGCAAGGCCACGTGCGTCATAAAGCCTTCACCGACACCCTTGCGCGCCCCACCCTGCCCCACGAACTCCTGCCCCTGCCGGGCAACGAGCCGCTCACCTGTTTGCCCGAAATATGCCAAACAGACCCTTGGGCCGACGGACTGGTCAAAATTCAGAAGTCGGAACTGGCCGAACAGCTCGACAGCACCTCGGGCATGCACTTCAGCGAAACCTTTGTGCAGCCCTCGGGCATTGCCGGCGACCCTGTGCCCTACCGGTTCAAAAACGATAATTTCGTAACCATCACCCTGCTGCTGAGCTTTTTCCTCGTAGTGTGGGTCATATCGCGTTCGCGCCACTTTCTGCGTGACCAGATGAAGGAGTTCTTTCACCGCCCCAGCGTACGCGGCAACCTGTTTTCGGAACACGTCGAAACCGCCATACGCGGTCAGGTGTTTCTCATTTTCCAAACCTGCTTTGTCATCGGTCTGCTCTTCTTCGACTTTACTCAGGAAAAACAAATTGAAGTATTCAATCAGGTTTCGCCCTACAAAATATTGAGCGTCAGCGTAGGCATATCCAGTTTGTACTACATTCTGAAAACCATACTCTACAACTTTGTGAACAGCGTGTTCTTCAGTCGCGAGCAGCGCACGCAATGGAACCAGACCTACCTGCTCAGCGTGCTGGCCCTGGGCCTGGCGTTGCTCCCCGTTGCCCTGCTGGTCATTTACTTCGACATGAGCTTTGCCAACATGGTTAAGGCGTTCATTTGTATACTTGTAGTTGACAAATCGTTACTCATGTACAAGTGTTACCGCACATTTTTCAACTACACGTTCGGCTGGGTGCATCTTTTTTTGTACTTTTGCACCCTTGAAATCATGCCGTTGCTCATTTTGCTGCGAATCATGGTTTATGCAAACAGTTTTTTGCTGACAATTAATTAGTTAAACTATCATACGTAGCGCGGTGGATTCCGCCGCCCCAGCTGTCCAACAAACGTAGTACATGATCAAGAAGATTCTTGTTTCGCAACCGAAACCTACTTCCGAGAAGTCCCCGTATTTCGACATCGAAGCCAAAGAAAATGTGGAATTCACTTTCCACCCCTTCATCAAAATCGAAGGACTTTCGGCACGCGAGTTCCGCCAACAGAAGGTGCAAATACTCGACCACACGGCCATTGTGTTCAATTCGCGTCATGCCATCGACTATTTCTTTACGCTCTGCAAGGAAATGCGCATTGCGCTTCCCGAAGACATGAAGTACTTCGGCATTTCTGAAACCGTGGCCCTCTACATTCAGAAGTACGTGCAGTATCGCAAACGCAAGGTGTTCTTTGGTAGCACAGGTAAATGGCCCGAACTCGTAGCCGTTATGGCCAAGCACAAAGCCGAAAATTACCTGGTGCCCCTTTCGGATGTACACAACGATGATGTGGCCGAAATGCTCGACGCCAAAAAGTTGAAACATACCGAATGCGTAATGTACCGCACGGTAAGCAACGAATACCCCAAGGAGCAGCCCTTCGACTTCGACATGCTCGTATTCTTCACCCCTGCCGGTGTTGAATCCTTGCTGAAGAACTTCCCTAACTTCAAACAGGGTAGCACACGCCTCGCTTGCTTCGGTCCCGCTACCAAAAAGGCGATGGAAAACGCCGGACTGCGTTGCGACCTTTCGGCACCGACCCCCGAAGCACGCTCCATGACAGCAGCCATCGAAATGTATCTCGACCAGCAAAAGGCATAAGCCTTAAGCTCAGAAGAACATACTGATAACTGAAAAAGCCGGCAAGTTGTCATTACCTATCGGAAAATTTCAAAACAAAATGTAAGTGGCTGCACCGTGCGCGCTATGCACACGGTACAGCCATTTTTTGGACAGTCAGATATACAATATCAACCTACAATTCCTACTCATGGCAACCTTTACCTTCAGGAAACCCGAACATCTGTGCAAGCAAAAAGAAATCGAGGCGCTGTTCTCTGAGGGCAGAGAATCGTTCACGGCGTACCCGAGGCGTGCGACCTTCAAACAGGATGATCCCACCACAGGACCGGCCGTCAAGGTGTTGCTCAGCGTAGCCAAACGCAGATTGCACCACGCCGTCGACCGCAACCGGGCCAAAAGGCAGCTGCGCGAGGCATACCGCCTGCAAAAGCATCTGCTGCTGCAAGCCTTGCCACAGGACACAGCCATCAACATCGCATTCATCTGGCTGGCCGAAAAACCCATACGCTCGGCCAAAGTCATGGAACGCATGCAAACCGTGCTGCTACGCATTGCCGACCGCGTGAACCACTCGAACCCTACGGCAGCCAAACCTTCAGAGGTGGCACCTCACGAAAATGAAGGTTGCCAAACAGTTTAACCCGTTCGGCAGCACCCTCTATCAGTACCCCGACTTTTGTCAAAATAACCTTGTTTGCCATGTTCAAACGTCTGCTCATTCTGCCCATCCGCTTTTACCAGCGGTTCATTTCGCCCATGCTTCCGCCAGCCTGCCGTTTCACCCCCACCTGTTCACAGTATGCCGTCGAAGCCATCCAAAAACACGGCGCGCTGAAAGGGTTGTACCTGGCCATCCGGCGCATATTGCGCTGTCACCCCTGGGGAGGCAGCGGCTACGACCCCGTGCCTTAATCCGTGGCACATAAATACACAAGTAGAAGCATGAAAACGATTTTCAGCAGCTACTTATTGTGCGGCGAAGCCTAAAACACCCAGCAATGCCACCTTGCTCTGCCTGAAATTTCGTAATTTTGCCTTCGCTGTGCCGAAGGCTACACAAGTACCGATAGCCACCGGGCAACCCATTCCATAACCAAACCTTTAACCCCAACTCAAACCCCGGCCATGACCGTTGAAATCAAGAAAGTAAGCAATAAGGCGGAGTTGAAAAAATTCATCCGCTTCAATTACGAATTTTACAAAGACAACCCCTACTCCGTACCCGACCTCTACGACGACATGCTCAACACCTTTTCGCCGCAAAAGAATGCAGCATTCGAATTTTGCGAGGCCGACTACTTTCTGGCAATGCGCGACGGCAAAATCGTGGGCCGTGTGGCTGCCATCATCAACCACCGTGCCAATGAAACCTGGAACAAAAAGGTAGTACGCTTCGGGTGGATTGATTTTGTTGACGACCTCGACGTCAGCCGTGCACTCATCGACACCGTCAAGCAGTGGGGACGCGAACGCGGCATGAACGAAATTGAAGGTCCGCTCGGATTCACCGACATGGATGCCGAGGGTATGCTCATCGACGGCTTCGACCAGCTTTCAACCATGGCCACCATCTATAATTACCCCTACTACCCCGAGCACATGAACCTGCTCGGCCTTGAACGCAGTGCCGACTGGGTTGAAATGAAGGTCTACATTCCCGATGCCATTCCCGAAAAGCACAAACGCATTTCGGCCATCATCGCCCAAAAGTATAAGCTGCACATCCGCAAAATCACCAGCCGAAAGGAAATCAAGGAAACGGGTATTGCCCACGACATTTTCCGACTCATCAACAAGGCCTACACTCCGCTCTTCAACTATTCGCAAATGACCGAGCGGCAAATCGACCAGTACGTCAATATGTACGTGCCTGTGCTCGACCTCCGCATGGTCAGCATTGTCGAAAACGAGCAAAACGAAATTGTGGCCGTCGGCATATCCATGGCCTCGCTCTCCGAAGCCCTGCAAAAGGCCAAGGGCAAGCTTCTGCCCTTCGGGTGGTTCCACCTGCTCAAGGCTTTGAAGTGGAAACGTCCCAAGATGCTCGACCTCCTGCTGGTGGCCGTGCGCCCCGACTATCAGGGAAAAGGCGTCAACGCCCTGCTCTTCACCGACCTCATTCCCGTATATCAGGAACTCGGATTTGAATATGCCGAAACCAATCCTGAACTCGAAATGAACGACAAAGTGCAGAACCAATGGCAATACTTTAAAACCGAACAGCACAAACGTCGCCGCTGCTTCAAAGGCAGCCTCTAAATGTGGCTCTCGGGCAAACAATCATTTGCCTTCCTTCTGCTTTGCAACAATCCTTCCTAACCCTTTTTTCTTAACGATATAAATGGCCGAAGATAACCTCCAACCTCAACCCAAACCCGAAGTGGTTTACGACGAAAGCAAAATCCGACACCTCGAAGACACGGAGCACATACGCACCCGACCGGGCATGTACATTGGCCGATTGGGCGATGGTTCGCACGCCGAAGACGGCATCTACGTGCTGCTCAAGGAAAGCATCGACAACAGCATTGACGAATTCAACGAAGGCTACGGTAAACGCATCGAAGTAAACATCCACGACAACCTTAGCGCCGAAATCCGCGACTACGGACGCGGCATTCCCCTCGGTGCACTGGTCGACGCGGTTTCGAAGCTCAACACGGGCGGTAAGTACGACACTGCCGTATTCACTGCCTCGGTGGGTATGAACGGGGTGGGTCTGAAAGCCGTCAATGCGCTCTCGGTGCGATTCGTGGCCCGCAGCGTACGCGACGGAAAAATGCGCGAAGCCACCTTCGAAAAGGGGGTACTCATCAGCGACACCGAAAGCACCACTGACGAGGAAAACGGCACCTACATCTTCTTCCAGCCCGACAAGCAGCTCTTCGTCAACTACCGTTTCCACTCGGAATTTGTGGAAAATCTGTTGCGAAACTACACCTACCTCAACACGGGACTGGCCATTTTCTACAACGGACGGCGCATCATCAGCCGCAACGGTCTGGAGGACTTGCTCAACGACAACATGACCGCCCCGGGCCTCTACCCCATTATCCACCTCACCGGGCCCAACATCGACATTGCCTTTACCCACACCTCGCAGTATGGCGAGGAGTATTACTCCTTTGTCAACGGCCAGCACACCACCCAGGGCGGTACGCACCAAAGTGCCTTCAAAGAGCACATTGCCCGCACCATCAAGGAGTATTTCGGCAAGAACTACGATGTACAGGACGTGCGCAACGGACTCGTTGCAGCCATTGCCGTACGCGTCATCGAACCGCTCTTCGAGAGCCAAACCAAAATCAAACTGGGCTCGCTCACCATGGCGCCCGACAAGGACTCAAACGGGCAGCCCTTCCCGCTCTCGGGCATCAGCGTCAACAAGTTCGTGGGCGATTTCGTCAAGGAAAACGTCGACAACTACCTGCACATGCACACCGACATTGCCGATGTGCTGAAGCAGAAAATTGAGGAAAGCGAAAAGGAGCGCAAAGCCATTGCCGGCGTTACGAAATTGGCGCGCGAACGGGCCAAAAAGGCCAACCTCCACAACCGCAAACTCCGCGACTGCCGCATCCACCTCAACGACCCGGCGCCCAAAAGCAAGAAAAAGGACGAGGAACCCGATGCCGACCCGCGCCTCGACTCTGCCATTTTCATCACCGAGGGCGACTCGGCCAGCGGTTCCATCACCAAGAGCCGCGATGTCAACACCCAGGCCGTATTTTCGCTACGCGGCAAACCGCTCAACTGCTTTGGCCTGACGAAAAAGGTGGTCTACGAAAACGAGGAATTCAACCTGCTACAGGCTGCGCTCAACATTGAAGACGGACTCGACGGCCTGCGCTACAACAAAGTCATCGTGGCCACCGATGCCGATGTCGACGGCATGCACATTCGCCTGCTCATGATTACCTTCTTCCTGCAGTTCTTCCCCGACCTCATCAAAAAGGGGCACGTCTACATCCTGCAAACGCCGCTCTTCCGTGTGCGTAACAAGAAGAAGAAACTGCGCAGCGCGTCGGCACCTGCCGCCAAGGGCAACAGCAAAGCTGCCGGTGCAGCCATACTGAAAAAGGCGCGCCAGTCCGACCGTTCGGAGTTCGAAACCATCTACTGCTATTCCGAGGAAGAGCGTCAGGCAGCCATCAAGCGTCTGAGTCCCGACCCCGAAATCACGCGATTCAAGGGATTGGGTGAAATTTCGCCCGACGAGTTCAAACACTTCATCGGTCCCGACATCCGCCTCGAACCCGTCACGCTGCACAAAAGCGACAATGTCAAGTCGCTGCTTGAATATTACATGGGCAAAAACACCATGGAGCGTCAGGGTTTCATCATCGACAACCTCGTCGTTGAGGAAGACCCCACCGAAAGCGATTTCTAAGCCTCTCTTTTTTCATTCACACTTCCCATTCTGCTATGAAAATAGCCATCTTCCCCGGGTCGTTCGACCCCTTCACCGTGGGCCATGCCAGCATCGTTGAGCGCGGGCTTCCCATGTTCGACCGCATTGTCATTGGCGTAGGTGTCAACGACAGCAAGCGCTCGCTCTTTTCAACCGACGAACGCGTTGAAGCCATCAGCCGCATCTATGCCGACGAACCGCGCATCAAGGTGGTGGCCTACAACGACCTCACCGTCGACCTCGTACGCCGCGAAGGGGCTCAGTTCATTCTGCGCGGCCTCCGTTCGGTCAAGGATTTTGAATACGAGCGCGACATTGCCGCCATGAACCACCGGCTTTCGGGGGTCGAAACAGTGATGCTCTTCACCGAATCGCACATTGCCGACATTTCGTCGAGCGTCGTGCGCGAACTCATCGCCTACGGCAAGGACGTGTCCGACTTCCTGCCGCGTCGCCACACCCCCCGTTCCACCGACGAATAGTCCACGCGGAACCGGGTGCTCATTTCATTCAAAAAATGTACAATATGAAAAAACTCCTACTGCTGCTCGCGCTGCTGCTCACCCTCCCGGTCTGCGCACAATACCGCAGCCCTTACGACGACATCGACGTCAACCAACTCAAAAAACTGCAAATGGCACAAATCGCCATTACCAGTCTTTATGTCGACAGTGTCGACCAGAAAAAACTCGTTGAAGATGCCATCAACGGCATACTCAGCAAGCTCGACCCGCACTCTTCCTACACCAACGCCAAGGAAACGCGCAAACTCACCGAACCGCTCACCGGAAACTTCGAAGGCATCGGGGTAAGTTTCAACATCGACAAAGACACGCTCCTCGTGCTGCAAGTTGTCAGCAAAGGGCCTTGCCAAAAGGCGGGTGTACTTGAAGGCGACCGCATCATCGCCGTCAACGGCCGCACCATTGCGGGGGTAAAAATGGACCGCGACAGCATCATGACGCTCCTGCGCGGCCCCAAGGGCACCATTGCCCGCCTCGACATTGTGCGCCGCGGAGCCAAAGACGTGTTGCACTTTAAAATCGTGCGCGACAAAATTCCGCTCAACACCGTCGACGCGGCCTACCTCATCACCCCCACCACAGGCTACATCAAGCTCGACAGCTTCGGGGCCACTTCGGGCAAGGAGGTACACGACAAAATCAAGGAATTGCAGCAACAGGGCATGCAGGACCTCATTCTCGACCTCCAGTTCAACGGTGGCGGCTACCTCAACGCCGCCCAGGAGGTGGCCAGCGAATTTCTGCCCAACGGCAAAATGATTGTCTACACCGACGGCCGCGTCATGCCGCGTCAGGAACTGCGTGCCGAGGGCAACGGACTCATGCAGCACAAGGGTCGCCTCGTTGTGCTGGTCGACGAATTTTCGGCCTCAGCTGCCGAAATTGTGAGCGGTGCCATTCAGGACCACGACCGCGGCACCATCATTGGCCGCCGCACCTTCGGCAAGGGTCTGGTGCAACGCCCCATCGACCTCCCCGACAGCTCCATGATTCGCCTCACCGTGTCACATTACTACACGCCTTCGGGCCGCTGCATCCAAAAGCCCTACGCCAAGGGGCAGAAAGAGGCCTACAACCGCGACCTCGACAACCGCTACACGCACGGCGAACTCACCTCGGTCGACAGCATCCGCCTCGACTCTACCAAGGTGTACCACACGCTCGAAAAGCATCGCACCGTCTACGGTGGCGGCGGCATCATGCCCGACATCTTTGTGCCGCTCGACACCACCGCCAATCCGCCCTTGCTGCGTGCCATTTACCGCAACAACCTGGTGCTCGAAGCTACCTTGCACTATGCCGACTCGCACCGCAAGGAAATCAAACGCAAATACCGCTCGTTTGCCGACTTCGACGCCAAGTTCGAAGCACCGACCGAACTCATCGACTCCATAATGGCCAATGCCAAACGCAAAAAACTGGAACCGAAGGACGACAAGGATCTGGCCGACACGCGTCGCGAACTAGCCATCTTGCTCAAAGGCTCCATCATCATGCACCTGTGGGACCGCAACGAGTATTTCCAATATACCAACCGCCGCAACGACATCGTTAAGCGTGCGTTGGAATTTTTGAATGAGGGCAAGTAAACCCTCTGACCTCGTTCATCTCCCCATCAAGCAGGAGGTGTGCATCCCAACCGCACACCTCCTGCTTTTTTTTAGCGGAAAGCATCACGGAGTTTTGCAAAAGTTGCCACGCTGCAAACACAAAAAAATGCAGAACGGCCCATAAATAAAGCGAAAAAAATTTGGCAGATTCGCAAATAGTTCATACCTTTGCAACGCATTTCGGAAACGAATGCCATCAATAATGGATGTTCCATGGTGTAATGGTAGCACTAGAGTTTTTGGTTCTCTCAGTCATCGTTCGAATCGGTGTGGAACAACATCCCCTTCCCCCAGAGTTCTGCTTTCCCCGCAGAACTCTTTTTTCTAAGCAGTGTCTATATGACACTGCTTTTTTTGTTTCGAACTCCTTCCTCATCATTTCTTCGGGGCGGCTTCACCCATTGAAAATGCCCTCGAACCTGACGCGCACTTACACGCGGCTACGAATGGCACGAAGGTTGATAAAATCAGTAGCAAAAAGGTGCGGGGCTGCAGCATTGGGGTGAGGCAAAACGTTGCTGCTTCGTACGTTTTGAGAATCGGCAAGAGATAAAATGTTATCACTTTGAAAGGGGAAACATTTCGCGGCTTCGGGTGCGCAGGGGCGGATTCAACAAACAGGTGAATAAAGGTGAAAATGAACGGATTCGCCTTTAGCTTCATGGCAAAGCGGAATGAGCGGGTGTGAAACCGATTTGAACGTTTTTCTGAAAACGCTGATTATCAGTAGTTCCAAGATTGTTGAAACTAGCTCGGAACTAATTTCAACTAGCTCGGAACTAATTTCGACTGGCTCGGAACTAATTCGGATAATCGCGGAACTACTGATAATCAGCGTTTTCAAAAAAACGCAAGCATCGGTATCGCGCACGCTGGAATTTGGGGAAGGGATGACCCAAGCGGAGCGTTCTCATTTTCAATTCGGTAATGTCTTTTGGTAAAATCCATAGGGTGTTTATTAGGGGGTATCAGCGGGGGGGATACGTGGGCGCAAACCGGGGGGGGGGGGGGGGAAAAAAATAAATAAAAAAATATTTTTTTTTTTTTTTTACAAAAAGAAGGCCCAAATGGTTCAAAAAAAAACCGGCCAAAAACCCGCGAAATATTCGCATTCATTTTGATTGGAACGCGACAAAACGCGCTGTATTTCAATGGTTTTGAATTATCGCATGTATACTATACCCTTGCCCAACATTTGCCACTGCGCTCGCCTTTCACTATCTTTTAATAAGACAGGAGGCGGCTCGGCAATACCTACGCTCAAAAGCAAGCGTTTGGCTTGGTATTGCGCTCGCCTTTCACTATCTTTCAATAAGATAGGAGGCGGCTCGGCAATGTCAAATAAAAATAAATTTTCATTTGCCACTGCGCTCGCCTTTCACTATCTTTGCCATAAAATAAAAAACGTGATGAACTCCCTCTCTGCTCTCTATCGCATTTGGCGACGACAACTGACCCGTCTGGAATCCATACTGCCCAATACCGAAATAACACTTGAGGGGAAACAACGGCAGGCTGTCTACTTTTATGGTACATTCACCTCACTACTCAGCATACTCTTTACCCTGAGCGACATGACCGGCCCCTCGGGCATAGTGTTCTCCACCATCAACCTCGTAAGCGCCATAGCTTCCTTGCTCCTTTTTATTGCTTACCTGACCAGACACCTGAAACTCACACCGGCACTGACATCGGCACTGCTGCTGACGCAAACGGCCACTTCGGTCGAGAACCTCATCTGCGCCTTCTCCCCCTCGTCCTTCCATATCAGCCTCATCACCGCCAATATGATGCTTTCGGCCATTGCCATGATGCTGGCCGTGCTGGCCTATCTGCGCTGGGTACCCACCATCATTGCTGCTACCAGTTTGCTCACCTTCGGCATTTGTACCCTCATTACGCGCGACGAGGGATTGATGTGCTTTCTCGGTGTGTTCACGTTCATCGTAGTGATTGTGTGTATCCTGGGCGAAAGGGTGATTCGGAACTATCAAAAACTGCAATCGGAAAACTCGGGACTGAAAAGCGACGAACGAAGTCTGATGATGGCCCTGCGACTGAACAAAAAACAGGTAAAGGCTTACATCGAACTCTCTATGGTGAATAAGCCCAATGCCCGGGATATGGAGGTGTTCTTCGACATGGCGGGCGATGCGGTGAAACGTAAACTCGTAACGGCGGTTATGGACTACCTGAATAAGGAGAACTGTAAACGCGAAAGGGTGGTCAGTGCCTTCCCCGAACTCACGCCTTCGGAACACGAGGTGTGCATGCTCATTGTTCAAGGCAAAAAACTGGGACTGAACCCTGAGGACAACTTGCGCGATGTGCTGACCGAACGCATGAAGCAGCAAGGCAAACTCTCAGGATTTACCCCCCCTATCGCTAATGCACTTTCGGCTGCCCCCAACCGCACAAAATGACGAAAATCAAGCCTAAAACCCAAAATCTGCATTTTTTCAAAAAAATAAGTGCTTAAAATTTGGATGGTATCGCAGAAAGCCGTATCTTTGCACCGCTTAAAGCCTAAAAGCAGGCAGTAAGTAGCCCAGATGGCGGAATCGGTAGACGCGCTGGTCTCAAACACCAGTGGGGCAACCCGTGCCGGTTCGACCCCGGCTCTGGGTACGCTAAAAGCTAAGTATTTGATTATTCATTTACTTAGCTTTTTTGTTTTTATCGGAGATGTTCCCAAATTGTCCCCGATCATCCTTATGTATTCCACCAAAGATGAGGCATTTACTTCATGCCATCTATTACTTTAAGTATAGATTCGGGCTTTTCTACCATTCGCAATACATTCACGAAAGAAAGGGTTTAATTCTATATTCTGATTAGTAGATATTTACAGACCTTTTTCCAGCACAATCCTAACTGAAAGAACGACTAAAAAGAGCATGTTTTCACTTTTGTTCTAAACCACGCTTTTCTTCTACTTTCTGTAAGTACCGATTGCTGTAAAACACATATTTGTCAATTTACCCTTTCAAAAAGCAGCATGAAACCTTAATGCTTTTAAAATATGCGTTAAAAGAGTTTCAATGGTTGTGTGCTTCTGAAAAAAAGACTACTTTTGCGCTCGTGAAGAAAATGTGAAGATAAGGTGTGCACCTACATGGATATTAACTGATTTAGCAAGTGATGGACGTGTAGGCGTGATTTTGTCTGTCATTACCTCACACAAGGAAGGGCAACAAAAGAACAAAAACGTGAAATAACCAACAAATCTTTTTATTAACTCTATTACTTAATTAAATCTGTTAGCAAATGAAACGGTTTTACAAATTCCTTTCATTGTTCCTGTTCGCGTTAATAGGAATGACCAATGCGTCTGCTCAGGATTATAAGGCAGGCAAATTGCTCACTACCCCTGAAGAGGTGGTTGGCAAGGACGTAGTGCTGAATTCTCCTTTGGTTAGCAGCGCCTTTGGTAGTGCAGGTTACATGAACGGCCCCGGTAAGGTGAGTCAGCAGGTAACTGAATCTTGTATTTACAACTTTGAAAAGGTAGACGGCGAGGCCGAAGGTCATCCCCTCTACATTTTGAAACAGAAATCAACGGGCCTTTATCTGCAAGATAATGGCGAAGATGGTGAACAGGATGCTGTATACACGGCAGACAAGAGCAAGGCTTTCAAAATGACCCTGCTCAATGCTGAAAGAATGAGCGACGAAAATGCCGATCCTAAAACGCGTACTTCAGCATTCGCCGGCAAACACCTTGAATGGCAAGAGGGCGCTTTTGTGCTTACTCGCGCTGAAAAATGGGCCGAAATTCAGGAAGGCAACGAATACTGCTACTTAGGTTACTACGGTGTTTGCTTCTACAGCCCCTATGTAGACACCAACGTGTGGGAAATCTACGAACTTGCTAAGGTTCAGGGCGAAGAATTGCTCTCGAACTACCTCCAGCTGTATCAGGTAGACGCAACAAACTTCCCCAACGACAAAACTATCCCCGGTTACTTCCAGAAGGCTGCTTACGACAAGGCTTTGGCTGCTTACAACGCTGCCAACGAAGCTTCAACGGGTACTGTAAGTAACGAAGAAGCTGAACGCCTCTGCAAAGAGTTGAAGGCTGCTTACGAAGAACTCTTGGCTGCTCGTATCCCCCTGAGCGAAGGTTACTACTACATCAACATGCCCAAGAGCGACCGCACCATGACCACCAATACCAAGGTGACCAATGGTAAGAGCGAAGACTTGCTGTGGATGAAGACCGGTTTCCAAATGCCTAACCCCATCGATGCTACGGCTGCTGCCTACATCTGGAAGGTTACGCCCGTAGGTAAGGACTCGTTCACGGTGCAGAACTTCTACAACAACCAGTACATCAGCAACAAGCGCAGCACGAACTACAAGGTGCCCGGCGACGATGCTGTGGCTTTCTTGGTTCAGAACGAAAGCGCCATCCTCGGTATTGCCAACAAGAGCAATAACAACAAGTCGGCATTCATCTTCTATGCCAACACCCAGGCTTGGGACACGCAGTTCCACGCTAAGCACGACAACCATGGTGTGATGTCTTGGAACGACGCAGAAAATGCAAACAACCAGTTCGTGTTCAACCCCGTTCCTCAGGCCGACATCGACAAAATCAAGGCTGAAGTGGCTCAGCAGAAGCTGAACGAAGACTTGAACGCTGTTTACAGCCAGGCTCTCAGCGTTTACTGGAGCGGTATCAAGGTAACCGGTGCTCCCGCTGACGAGGTGTTCACCGACAATGGTGGTTTGGCTGTTCAGTACTTCTCTGAAAGCAAGGATGCTAGTGAAGGTACACTCGAAGCTTTGGGCGACGGCAACTTCGATACTTACTTCCACTCTAACTGGCACAATGGTACGTTCAATCCCTCTTTGAATAAGTATCACTATGTAGCCGTTGAACTCAGCGAAGCTCTGAGCAAGGGTCTTTCAGTGAAGATGGCTAAGCGTATGAACATGCAGGAATACCCCATGCAGCTCGCTATTTTCGGTGCTAACGAAATGGCCGAAACCGATGCTGACACGAAGTGGGAACTCCTTGGCTTCTCGAACGTAACTTGGGACATCACGAACCCCACTGTAAGCAACGAAGCTCAGGCTGCTAAGGCTATCGGTACTGCCGGTATCACCTTCGAAGGTAGCTACAAGTACTTCAAGTTTGCTGCTACGAAGACTGAATACCGCATTGACAACAAGCTGACTGACCGCGGTTACATCGCTTTGAGCGAACTCCAGGTTTACCCCGGTACGGAAGATACTGAAAACTCTACCATCAAGTTCGTTTCGGCTGAAACGCGCAAGAACATGGAAACTCAGCTGGCCGGTGCCAAGGCTGAACTCGATGCCAAGAAGGCTACGCAGGCTCAGATTGACAACCTCCAGGCTGCTTACGACAAGTTCGTTGAAGAACTCCCCGTTCCCTCACTCTTGACTGACGCTATCGCTGCTGCCAAGAAGGCTAAGAACGACGCTAAGAACGCCGGCTACATCGACGAAGATGGTAGCAAGGGCGTAGGTTACTACAGCATGGACGCTGTTGAAGCATTCGACGCTGCCATCGAAGCTGCTGAAGCTTTCGACACGAACGGCAAAACGGCTGCTGAAATCAACGCTGAAGTGAAGAAGGTGAAGGATGCTACCGTAGCATTCCAGAATGGCTTCACGCTCCCCGAAGTTGGTAAGTACTACACGCTCCGCGGTTTCTCGAACAAGGTGAACAACTACACCAGCGACGAGTCTTGGCAGCTCACCTCGTACATGGCTCAGGTTCGCTCAACGGGCAACAGCCTCGAAGGTGGCTTGATGATGACTCGCCCCGATGGTGCTAACACGGTTGAATCGTTGAAGAACGATAAGAACGTGGTTGAAATCAACGAGGAACTCGATGCTATGCTCTCTGACACTATCGACGCTACTACGCACTTGAGCTACCTCTGGTACGTAGAAAAGGCTGAAGCCGGTAAACTCACGCTGCGCAACGTAGGTACGGGTATGTACCTTGCTCCTAAGGCAGGTGCTATCGGTCAGTCGGTTGAAGCTGCTGAAATTTCGCTCTCACTCGTTAAGCCCGGTGGCTTCGCTTTGAGCCTCGGCAAGAACGAAAATGGTGCTGAACAGTACTTGAACGCTTTGTCGAACAATGGCCTTACGGCTTGGGGCGACAAGGGTGATGCTAACTCACACTGGTTCTTCAAGGGCCTCGATGCTGACGTTGCCACTTCAAGCGCTTACTGGCCTGTTGCTGCCGAGAAATATCAGATTCTGACCTTGCCGTTCGGCGTGGCTGCTCCCAGCATGGGCGAAGAATACGGTGTGGCTTACAAGGTAGTAGGTGTGACCGAAGAGAACAAGCTCGTGCTTGCTCAATATGCTGACGAAAACATCGAAGCCGGTATGCCGTTCATCTACAAGGGCGGTTTGGCTACAAACCTCGACGCTTCAATGTTCGCTGAATTCGAATATGCTGACGGCGAAATTTCTGCTATCGACAATGTGAAGTTCGCTTTCGAAGCTAAGGAAGCTAACGGCTTGGTTGGTCAGCTCTGCGGCTCGAAGAAGGTAGGTGCAGGCTATG
>ENA-ORLM01000601-ORLM01000601.1-human-gut-metagenome-genome-assembly--contig:-NODE-601-length-31957-cov-4.545075_pt1 | contig 31957 bp, 38 predicted proteins | sample MGYA00243063_ERZ508815 | MGnify/ENA primary metagenome ERZ508815 (study PRJEB26277, sample SAMN04329768) | human gut metagenome | biome: human-associated habitat | host: Homo sapiens | place: USA...
GCTGGTCTGGCTGCGGGGCATGGCGACAATGCGCCGGGTTACTCGCACTGGTACGGGCGTCCGCGGCTTTGTGGCGCGGGTAAAAAGCGGGGTGAATGGTCTGCGTAAGCAGACCAGAGGGGCAAGACCACTCATACACACCTAACAGGAAAAGAAAATAAAAAGGGTATGCAGGCGCGGGATCGGCTTTCTACGGTACCAACTCCGCCGGGGTTCGCTGCCCGTGGCGTTTTGCGAACTTGAACAATGGCGGGAATGCTGGTCTGGCTGCGGAGAATGGCAACAATGCGCCGGGTAACTCGAACTGGAACAGTCGTCCGCGAATTTATGTATTTATGAAGGCAGGTGAAAACTTGCTGAAATGCGTCTGTATATCCGCGCATAAGCGAAAATCAGTAAAACCGGAAGCCGGGAAACTGGCATGTATAACCGCGGGTTATGCGTGCGGCAAGTAGTAACAAGACGGATCCTGATTCAAGGATCTGTCGCAACCGAAAGCCGCTTCACACATAAAGTAAAAATAAGATGGCACATAAAAAGAGATATAAAAAGTTAAGCAGACAGCTGTGCGAACAGGCAGTTGTCGAATGTTTCAAAGGAAAATGGAGAAGAAACGATGTACTGACGTTTATTGAAAAGTATGCAGGAATTCCACGCGACGATATAAAAATAGATGATTTATCCGGATCGTGGAAGTACAAAAATGAAGCTGTTGAAGCGATTGGCTTGGCAATGCTTGGGATTGTGGAAGATCTGGTCGATCACGGAATAGAACCGGACGATATGGAACCAGTGACGATCCGGCAGCGTCCGGATGGAATGACGGGAAAGATCAGGGACATTGCACTGCTGTGTATTATGCATCAGCTGATCGGTCATATTACGAAACTGATGATAGAACCATTGATTCAGGCGCGATTGCTTCCAACGCAACATGCAAGCATTCCGGGACACGGGCAGACAATGCTGAAAGATCAGATGTTGCGTTATTTCCTGAAGGAATCGCTGGGAATTGAATATGTGAGAAAAACAGATGTTGTACATGCATATGCTTCACTTCAATACGATGTATGTACAGAACTGGTGATGATGGAAATTCCGAAAGCAAGATATGCGATCGGGCTGCTGAAATATTTAAAGAGCGTCGCACCGGGCGGACATCTGATCATCGGCGGGTATCTTGATGCATGGCTCTTTAATTTTGCGATGTCGTATGCGATCCGCTATCTGTATACACTGGGATCGACGCGAAGAGGAAAAAAGATACCGTATGTTATACGCTGCGGAACATTTATGGATGATTTTTCGATAGGATCAGGATCCATAAAAGGAGAACAGCGGGCAGCAAAAGCATTGGACAAGTGGATGACAAAGAATCAGCACTTGCAAATAAAAGAAACGACAGGAATTATCAAGCTGTTGCCGATTGAAGAAGAAAAGCGAAGGCGGAACCTGCCGCGTCCGGGGCAAAGGGGCGTACCGATGCTGGACATGGCAGGATACAGAATCAGCAGAACACACATCACGATCCGGCGGCGCGTATTCAAAAGGGCAAGACGACAGCTGATCCGTGGATATAGAGAACTGAAGCGTGATGGAACACTGCGCCGTGAACGGGCGCAGAAGATAATATCGTATAACAGCTATATTGAACAATCTGATTCATTCCATTTACAAGAAAGATACCACACGGAAGAACTGCTTCAGGTGGCGCATTGCGTAAATGGATTCTATGGACAACTGGAATATCAGAAAAGAATGGAGGAATTGCATGATTTACTTGAACGTAGATGCAGATCAGAAGCCGGAAAAGGTAATGATGGAAAATCTTCCGGGTGGCGCAATGACCGTCAGGATGGCGGACAATATCAAGGAATACCGTCAGGAAGACGCAAAGGATCGGAAGATGTACCGTTTTGATGAAGTAGTGTTTGAACTTCCGGCGGACAGTACGATCACGACAAAACAGATCGAAGATGACTTTGAAAAATACTGGGAGTACGGGAAGACTGATCAGGCTGGAAAAGACGAAGACATGAAAGATGATGAACCGGATCCGGAAAGCGGGGGAATGACGCGGGCAGAAATGACTGTTGAAATTCAGAAACTTCAGGAAAAGAATGAAATGCTGGAATCCTGCCTGCTGGAAATGTCGGAGCTTGTATATGCTTAATTTTGTTAGGCATTCAATATACAAAATTTTATTCGGGAAGGAGGGTGAAACGATGATGGCTATGTTATGGGCGCAGAAGATCATGTGTGCGGAAACAAAAGAAGAAGCGATTGCACTGTACAAAAGAGTGCCGCGTCTTCTGAAAGATAAGGTCGAACAGATCCTGATCGAAAGTGGATGCGAAGATCTGATCAAAGAGAGCGAAGAGCAGTAAGGAGTGGCAGACATGGGCGAAGTGAAGGAACCGTATGAAGGCGGAACCGGAAGTCTGCTGGAAATCGTCGATATGATGTGCGACGTAACGGAAAAGCTGGCAGACATCGTCAGAAAACAGGCTGTCCTGATCGAGCAGGAGAGGATCGCGGGCGCGGTCTTCCCTGCCGATCTTTCGGAAGAAAGAAAACAGGCAGAAGATGATCTTGACAGGATCGAAATGAAACTAAGGAGGATATGACATGAAAGAAGGAATCTGCACTGCTGTTGGAGTAGTAGGAAGCGCGATTGCAGCTGCTTTCGGTGGATGGGATCAGGCACTTGTGACGTTGGTGATCTTTATGGTGATTGACTATTTATCGGGGCTGATTGTTGCGGGAATTTTTCATAACAGCAGAAAAACGGAAAACGGAGCGTTGGAAAGCAGAGCCGGATGGAAGGGGCTGTGCAGAAAAGGTGTGACATTACTGTTTGTGTTGATTGCATACCGTCTGGATCTTGCGCTGGGCGTAAATTATATTCGCAATGCAGTGATCATTGGATTCATGGCAAATGAATTGATCAGCATCACGGAAAATGCCGGACTGATGGGAATTCCACTTCCGACAGTGATCCAGAATGCAATCGAAGTTTTGACACGAAAAGCATCTGTGTCAAAGGATGGTGAACAGTAATGAAAAAAGAATATCTGACAATTTTAACCAACATTATAGGCGGCGTGGAATCTGGCGGGCAGACATATGGAAAAAGAAAATATGGTGCGTATGCCGGAAAGGCAGCAAATGCAGACAATGAAAAAACGTGTACATTAGGCTGGGCGCAAAATTATGGGAATGAAGGTCGAAGATTGTGTCAGATGATCCTGAAGGCAGATCCGAAAGCCTTCAGGACTGCTGACACAGCAGGAATCGAAAAGAAACTGTCAGTAGACTGGGAAGCTACAAGATGGAATCCGACAGCAAAAGAAAAAGCTGCATTGATTGCGATTATCACAACGGATGCAGGAAAGAAGTGTCAGGATGATTTATTCAAGGAACTGATGGAAAAATATATCGCTGAAGCTGAAGCATACGGCGTTGATAATATACAGGCACAGATGATGTGGTGCGAAGTAGAACATCTTGGTGGTTCAAAACCAGTAAAACGAATTTTTGCGAGAGCGAAAAAGCCATACACACCTGATACAGTGTATGCATCGCTGATCTTAGATCAGAAGGATACAAGCAATGATAATCAGGTGGGGGATAAAAAGTTTGAAAGCAGACATCAGTGTTGCGTGCGGTGGATTAAACAGTATGTTGTGGACAATGTGGATAAATCAGGGGAAGAAGGTACAAAAATGTATTCAAGACAGGCGGTTGTGGATCTGGTAGAAAGCTGGATCGGAAAAAATGAAGCGGATGGATCATATAAATCAATTATTGATATTTACAATAGTTTCACAGGTGCATTCCCGCGCGGGACAAAAATGGCGTATGGATGGGCGTGGTGCGCTTGCACTTGGTCAGCACTTGCCGTCGCGTTGAAATATACGGCAATTATGCCGATTGAAATCAGCTGCTATTATCTGATTGAAAGAGCGAAGCAGATGGGCGTATGGGAAGAAAATGACGCACACGTTCCGAAGCTGGGCGAAGCGGTGCTGTATGATTGGCAGGATAACGGCGTGGGCGATAATATCGGAACACCGGATCATGTTGGAACGGTTACATATGTTAATCAGGCAGCAGGATATTTTGTCGTTACCGAAGGCAATTACAGCGACAGCGTTAAGAAAAGAACCGTATCACTGAATGGAAGATATATTCGAGGATTTATCACACCAAAATATGACAGTGATCAGGCGGAAAGCAAGCCAGTAAATACACCGGGAAAGAGCGTGTCAACCGTAGCGCATGAAGTAATTGCGGGACAGTGGGGGAACGGAGAAGCAAGAAGAAAAGCACTTTCGGCAAGTGGTTATGATCCGGATGCTATTAAGAAAGAAGTAAACAGAATTCTGAATGGATCAGCGGCAACAACTACGAAGCCACAGCCAGCAGATCAGACCATCAGCAAAACCGTCAAGTCAACATGCTATGCGAGAGAGTACGACAAGAAGCTGGCGGGATCCTACGTCACAACAGCTGATCTGTATTGCAGAAACGACGCTGGAAAGAACAAAAAGGCTTTGTGCTGTATTCCGAAAGGAACCACAGTGCATAATTACGGCTATTATAATACATCGAATGGAACGAAATGGTTATACATTACTGTGACGCTTGATGGAGTGGAGTATATCGGATTCAGTTCAATCAGTTACCTGAAAGCAAAATAAGAAGGAGGGAAACAGATGTTTTATGTTGGAAACACTTTCGATGAAAAAGCGAATAAGGGATACAAAACAATCCAGAACGCAAAAAAGGCAGCAGAAAAGGATGGCTTGTCAGTATGGGATGAAGAAGGTGTAAAACTGTATCCGCTGAAAGTTGAGGTGACAGATGACGTTCCAGATGATGCAGCACTGGAAGAAAAACCGGATGGATCTGTGAATGCATATGATGAAACCGGAGAAAAAGTTGGTGAAGTTTCGGCTGAAGAAGTGAAAGAAATAATGGACGAAATCACAGCAGAAGACGTTGAAGCAGCGGCGGCAGCAGCCAGAAGCGAAGAAGAAGTACATGGAACGATCCGCAGAGTGTTTGAAGGAAGACTTCGCCTTCGCAGAAGACCTTCGTTTGAAGACGATGCGATTTGTGGCGTGACGATGTTTGATGAAAAGAAAGTCGAGAAGAAAGCAAAGATCGGTGACAGGGTACTTTATAAGACGACAGACGGATACTGGATTTCGGGAGATCCAGAACACACAGAATTTATTCCGGAGGAATAACGATGGTTCCGGTATCATACATCGTCACAGCAATCGTGTCTGCGGCGTTTGGATCTGTGACAACTATTTTCATGTTATCAATAACAGCGGTAGCGAAGAAAGCGGACGAAGAGGAAGACAAGCTGTTTTGTGAGTACCTAAAAGGTAAGAAAATGGAATAATGAAAAGGCAGCGATCAAAGAACGGTCGCTGCCTTTTGTGCAATATCACGAAAACAGATCAAATACATGACGCTGATCGGAATCTATGCGATGACAATATGTACAAAAAAGAAGAAAATTATTTTTCTGCGATCTGTTTCAACAGGCGGATGATTTCTTCATTCTGACGCATAAGAATGAAATTCTGTTCAACCTGTGCGCGTGACATTTCCAGTGCGAAAGTTTCATTTGAATTTCCACTTAAAAGACTTCCGAAAGAATACATTTTTGAACCTGCAAGACTGGATGCGATTTCTTTAAGGGATGCGACATTCTTTTCTTTGATGTCGTCCGAAGTGTAACTGTCGAAATCAACACCGAATTTTTCCATAGCCGCCTTGTCTTTTGCTTCCTGCTCCGCCTGTTTCTTGGCGATTTTGTCATCTGCTTTTTTACCAAACATAGGAAAAGCCCCCTTCGTTATATAATAATATTTGATCAGTTTTCTGCAATTCTGATCATTAACACAAATATAGGTGAAAAAAGTGCTAATGTCAAGAATGATGCTGAACATTAACACAAGGGATTGAGAATGAAGGATGAAGATATACACCTATAAAGGCAAAAAGAATCTATGCGGTGACAGGATTCGGATTGAACGATTGAAAAAGCGAATGACGCAGATGGAACTGGCTGCGAAAATTCAGCTGCAAGGGATAACACTGGAACGCGACAGTATAAGCAGAATTGAAATAGGGACAAGGTTTGTGACCGATTACGAACTGAAGCTATTTGCAAAGGTTTTGAATGTGACGGTTGATGATCTGCTTGAAGAAGATGACACTATGGAATCATAGTGTTTTTTCTTTGTAAAAAAGTAGCTCAATGAGTAAAAAAAGATTGACAAATAGGCTCAATGGGTATATAATATAATTGTAACAAGGGAACAGCAGGAAAGGAGAAAACAATGGAGAACGAAGAAATGAGCAAAGCCGATTTAATAGCGATGTTGGTATCAATTAGAGAAGTAGCAAGGACAAACGGAGAAATACATACCGTGGAACATATTGACAAGATACTTGAAGAAATAAGAAAATAAAATAGAATAAGGGATCACACAGGGGGCGGATACCTAAACATTCCTGCTAACCGCCCCAAGTGCTTAATTAGATTATAGCAGGAAAAAAATAAAAGACAAGGGGTGCAAAGAAAATGAAAGCTGTAAAAGGATACACAAAGCATGATTATATCATGATATGCAAAGAAGAAGGCGGGGAAGTTTTTAGTTTTGCATCAATAGATGAAGCTGCTGGTTATTTTTCAATGTTCGGGCATGAACTGCCGACTGATGTTGCACTTGATGGAATTTTAAATGATACTAATTGTGACTGGATAGTATTTGACGATGGAAGCGTTATCTTCAAATATTACGGAAGAGGGTATGACGAAAGCGTTATCAATGAAATGATTGAAAAAGAATACAGAATATAAGGAAGCGAATAGAATGAAAATAGAAGAAGCACGCAAACAGAAAAATATGAGCAGAAGAGAATTGTCAGAGTGGCTAGAAATTCCATATAGAACGCTGACAAACTGGGAAAATGGGGAAAGAAGTTGCCCTGACTATATTGAAAAACTAATTGTCGAAAAAATATTAAGGGATAAATAAGGCTGTATAAATTACAAGGAACCGCAGACGATCATGATCATCGCCTGCGGCTTCTTTTATAGAAGGAGAAAGCGGAGATGGAAAGAACGTTCAAACATTTGACAAAAGCAGACCGGATCAGAATTGAAGCATTGATAAAAGCGGGAGTAAAAATCAAAGAGATCGCGGACATGCTACATGTGCATAGAAGCACGATATACAGAGAGTTAAAAAGAGGACGTTTTACTGCGCTTAATTCAGATCTGACAACGGAAGAAAGATACAGCCCTGATATTGCACATGATAAATATGAAGAAAATCTGAAAAGCAAAGGGGGCAGTCTGAAGATCGGGAATGACATCAGACTGGCGAATTATATTGAAGAAAAGATCATGAAAGAAGATTACAGTCCGGCGGCGGTGCTGGGGGAAATTAAGGCGCAACAAAAAGAAAGTGAATTCAGTGTGATGATCTGTACAACAACACTGTACAGCTATATTGACAAAGGGATCTTTCTGCACCTGACAAATAAAAATCTTCCGGTTAAAAAGAATAAGAAACGTACATATAAAAAAGTTAAGAAAACACAAGCGAGAGCATCAGCAGGTGAAAGCATAGAAAAAAGACCGGAAGAAATTGAAACACGCGAAGAGTTTGGACACTGGGAAATGGACACAGTAAAAGGAAAGCGCGGGAAATCGAAGAACAGTCTTCTGGTATTGACTGAAAGAAAAACACGCGATGAAATTGTGATGAAGTTGCCAGAACATACGGCGGCAGCAGTTGTCAACGCGCTGGACGCGATCGAAAGAAAGTGGGGCGATATGTTCAAACAAGTATTCAAAACGATCACAATGGATAACGGAAGCGAATTTGCAGACTGTGAAGGAATTGAACGTTCAGCACTGGGAGCAGGCAGCAGGACAAAGACATATTATTGTCATCCATACAGCAGCTACGAAAGAGGAAGCAACGAAGTGACAAATAAAATGATAAGAAGACATATTCCGAAAGGAACAAACTTCGATGAAAAAACGGATGAAGAAATATCTGCGATTGAAAGCTGGGTGAATAATTATCCGCGGAAGATCCACGACTATCATTCGGCGGGCGAACTGTTTGAAGAAGAGATCCGGAAAATCAGTTGAAAAAAGTTAAAAAAGTGTCGCATTTAATATTGACATTTTCAAATTAGTACGGATTTGGGAAAAAATATTGACGTGACGAATCCTCTGTGTTATTATAAAAATAATAAATTAATATGTTCTAGTGGGCAAACCTTGTGAAAGCAGGGGACGCAAAGCCAAGGGTCTAAGGGCATAGCCTATGACAGCCGGTTGCCGCGTTTTGATGCGTATGGATAATATTATCGAATATTATGAGTGGCCGTGTGTATCTGCTAGAGATATAGGCGGTTTTTTTGTAGAATTAAGAGGACATAGTCCTCATCCCCGCATATTCTCATAATAAACTCGTAACATTTGATAATGCCATAAGCGAGGCACTTATCAGAAAAGGAGGAGTTTTTATGAAGAAAAGAAGTAACAAGTCGTTTTTAGCTTCTGCAGCTTATTTAGTAGTAGCTCTTGTTTTATGTGCGGGTGTTATTTTTTATACAGGTAATGGCGGTACAGGATTAACAGTTGCAGATATCACAGATACTATGCCGGAGACAGGTACAGATGAGATCGTAGCTGGTGAAGAAGAAGTACCATTAGCCAGCGCACCAAAGGTTTCTGTTAAGAAGTCAACTAAGACAACGACAAAGAAGAAGACTTTAAAGAAAGCAGCGAAAAAGACTAAAACAACGACAAAGAAGAAGACTTCTAAGAAGAAGAGTACAAAGAAGACAGCTACCGTACAGACTGTAACAGAGACAACTGTTCAGACTACAGAGAAGACATCTACTAAGAAGAAATCCAAAGTACAGACAATTCGGACTACAGTAGTTACAACTGTTAAGACAACAACTCAGACATTTGGAACAACTACAACAACTACAACGAATAATGCTGCTTCTGTAGGAGCTTCTACAGCAGTTTCCAGTTCAGGATTTGCAATTTCCAAGTTCAGTGATATTAAAGGCCATGTAGATTCTAAAGTTTATGATGCCTTTGTAAACCTTGGATTTGAACTTAAGATTAATTCCAAATTAGCAACAACTGGTGTGTTTAGTACAAAGAATCATAATATCCAGTTAAAGAGAGGTCAGTCCTCATACTTACTCCATGAGTTAGGCCATTTCGTATCTGCATTAAAGGGACGCAATGGTAAGAAGATTGATCAGTCCTCAGAATTTACAAGAATTTATAATGAAGAGAAGTCCGCTTATGTAGGCAACAATAAAGCATATGTAACACAGGATGCAGCAGAATACTTTGCAGAATCATTCCGTGATTACACAGAGAATCCATCTGCATTAAAGAGCCAGCGTCCTAAGACATACAGCTATATCAGCCAGATGGTAAGCTCCCTTTCCAGCAGTGATGTGAAGGCTTTCCGTAATGCATATGGATGGTATTGGAGCATCAACAAATAATATGAGTTAATTATTCTAATTTTAGATTAATTGAATAATTAAAAGGGTCAGGTAATGTAGTACCTGGCCCTTTAGTAATTTTTTAGAATAAACAGACGGTCCCAGAGAAGGACAATATATAAAAATGCTTCGTTTCACTGAACTCTTAACACTTGCTTACCGCACTCGTGTTAAGAGCTTGCTCAAAGGCACATTTTTATATATTGTCCTTCTCTGGGACCTGCCCTTGTATGGAGAAAAAATTATTAAAGGGCTGGGAAAAAATAGAGGGATGAGAGAGAGGCATGTTATTTGTTGGTTTTTTGCTTTCAGGATGCTTTTAAGGAGGAGTATGTATAAAAATTCATATAAAATATAAAATCTAATGAAAAAACCTTGACATTTTGTATAATGTGGCATATAGTTGTATATACAAGAACGACACGGAATATTTAAGGTGTTGGAGGGGGAGAAAGATGAGAAGGGAGACTATACGCTGTTTGAAAGAAACAGCAGCGAAATGCAGGCTGAATGTAGTTCGAATGTTGAGAGCCAGTGGTCATGGTCATATTGGAGGAACGTATTCTTCTATAGATATGGTTACCGCATTATATTTTTACAAGATGAATGTAAATCCAGAGAAGCCTGATTGGGAGGACAGGGACAGGTTCCTTTTATCAGCAGGACATAAGAGTATGGTACAGTACGCAGTCTTAGCTGAAAAAGGATATTTTCCAAAAGAAATTCTGGATACATACGGACATTTACATTCTAAGCTGGCAGGACATCCGAATATGCATAAGCTTCCAGGAGTAGAGGCAAGTACTGGTGCGTTGGGGCATGGCCTTTCTATTGCGACAGGAATGGCAATGGGATTACAGCTGGATAAGAAGCCATCTAAGGTATACACCATTTTAGGAGATGGCGAATTAGCGGAAGGTTCTAACTGGGAAGCAGCAGCGGCAGCAGCGCATTATAAACTGGATAATCTTACAGCAATTGTAGATTTTAACGGATTACAGATTAGTGGTAAGGTTACCGATGTAATGGATTTTACTCCAATTGGAGATAAGTTTAGAGAATTTGGCTGGGCGGTAAGAGAAATTGATGGAAACAATATGGATGAAATCGTGGAAGCATTTGATGCATTACCATTTGAAGAAGGAAAACCATCTATGATTGTTGCTCATACCGTAAAGGCAAAGGGACTGAAAGAAGGAGAAGGCAAGGCGTCCTATCATTACTGGAATCCAAGTAAGGAAGATTGTGATGCATTAGAAAAAGATTTGATGGAACAGCTTAGGGGGTATGAAGATGAAATTTGATAATTACATGGACCCGAGAAAAACATTTGGAAAAGCTGTGACACAGGAGGCGGAAAAGAATGAGGATATTGTTGTTCTTTCTGCCGACAGTGGTAAAAGTTCTGGATTTGGAGAATTCATTGAGAAATATCCAGACAGATATTTTGAATGTGGAATCATGGAACAGGGAGTCATCGGAATTTCCTCTGGACTGGCCACTACAGGAAAAGTACCTGTTTTTTGTGCAATCGCACCGTTTGTAACGGCAAGGCCATTTGAAATGTTTCGAAATGATCTTGGATACATGAACCAGAATGTAAAGGTAGTAGGTCGAAACTGTGGAATCACTTATTCCGATCTTGGTGCGACACATCATTCGTTAGAAGATTTTGCAATTGTTCGAATGATTCCGGGAGTTACTATTTTAGCACCGCAGGATCCATATGAGATTGAAGAAGCAGTAAAGGCAATGCTTTCCATGAATGGCCCGGTTTATATGCGAATCGGAAATCCAAAGATTCCGGTACTTTTTGAAAAAGAACCATTTGTCATTGGAAAAGGACGTAAGATTACAGAAGGCGAGGCACTTACGTTAATCACGACAGGTTCAATGACAATGGCAGCAATGGAGGCAGTAGAGCGATTAGAAGAGGAAGGCATCCAGGTGGAACATATAGGAATGCCGACTGTGTGGCCGATTGATGCAGAGCTTATTTGTGATTCTGTAAAGAAAACAGGCAGAGTCATGACGATAGAGGAACATTATATCAAAGGTGGATTGGGAACAATTGTCATGGAAACATTGAATGATAATGGTATAAACGTTCCGATAAAAATGCATGGAATTCCGCACTGCTATGCCAGCAATGGCCCTTATAATGAACTGATGGCTTATTATAAGTTAGATGCAGATGGAGTTTATGGGGGTATAAAAGAATTTTTAAAAAATGAGGAGGGTAACAAATGATTGATTTTTCAAAGATTAAATCCAAAAAAGAAGTAGGAAAGTGTTTTGACTATGCTATTTTACCGAAACAGACAACAGAGCAGACTATCCGTGACTGCTGTAAAGAAGCAATTAAGTATAATTGTAAGGCATTTTGTTTTTCATCTTCTTATTGGACTCCAATTGTAGCAGAAGAATTAAAGGGAACGGATATCCTGGTTGGAGCAGCGATCGGATTCCCATTTGGACAGCAGACAAGTGCAGTAAAAGCATTTGAGACAGAAGAAGCCGTTCGTATGGGTGCAACAGTGCTTGATAACTGTATGAATGTTGGAGCATTAAAAGATAAAAGATACGATGAGATTAAACAGGAATTTAAAGAGTATGTAGAAGCTGCACAGGGCGTAATGACGAAGATGATTATTGAAGTATGCTACCTGACAGATGACGAGATTAAGGCAGCATGTGAGCTTTGTATTGAGGCTGGAATTGACTGGGTTAAATCTTCCACAGGACAGTATGCAGGACCAACTCTCGAGCAGGTAATCTTAATGGCTGACTGCTGTAAGGGAACAAATACAAGAGTAAAAGTATCTGGTGTAAAAGATCCAAGACCACAGAACGCATATGTATTCTTAAGAGCAGGAGCAGACCTTATCGGAACAAGACAGGCTCCACAGATTATTGATTCCTTTGATACAATGAGAAAGATTGGAATTATTCCTCCATATGAAGGAGAATAAATAACAGCAAAGTATAGATGATTTGAAGATATGAAAACGGGAGGGCAAAGTTATGGTTGATTTATCTAAAATGACAAAATGGGATATGGGTAAATTATTTGATTTCTCTGTATTACCAAAACAGTCAACAGAAGCAGACATCAGAAGAGGGTGTCAGATTGCAAAAGAATATAACTGTAAAGCATTTTGTTTTTCATCTTCTGAATGGACTCCAATTGTAGCAGAAGAGTTAAAGGGAACAGATATCATGGTCGGAGCAGCGATCGGATTCCCATTTGGCCAGCAGTCAAGTGCAGTTAAGGCTTTTGAGACAGCTGAAGCGGTACGTTTAGGAGCAACAGTACTTGATAACTGTATGAACGTTGGAGATTTAAAAGATAAAAAATACGATAAGATTCTTGCAGAATTTAAAGAGTATGTGGATGCCGCACAGGGCGTAATGACAAAAATGATTATTGAGACCTGTTTCCTTACAAAAGAGGAAATCGTGACGGCAACAAAGTTAGTCTGTGAAGCAGGAATTGACTGGGTTAAAACATCTACAGGCCAGTATGGCGGGCCATCTGTTCAGGATGTTATGCTCATGGTAGATGCAGTAAAGGGAACAAAGACAAAGGTAAAGGTTGCGGGAGTGAAGGACCCAAGACCACAGAATGCGTTCTGTTTCATTCAGGCGGGGGCTGAATTGATTGGAACAAGAGCCGCAGTAGAAATCCTTGATGCAGTAGATGATTTAAGAAAAATCGGCTTAATACCAGCGTATACAGGAGATAAATAAGAATAAGCCGATAATTTAATATAAGGCGGCAGGCCGATATATTAAGAAAAAATACGGTTTATACATAAGGACAATATAAGGTGCTTGAACCGAGATAAGGTATAAGGGAAATACCAGTAGAGATACAAACGATATATCTTTGGAGGAGGTATTCGTTCATTTACGGAGACGTTAATTGAATAGGGAGGAGTTACATATGGCACAGTATTTAGTAGGATTAGACGGGGGAACTACAGGTTGTAAAACATGTATCTTTGATCTTGATGGAAAGTTAGTAGGAAGCGATTATCGTGAATATCCTTCTTATTATCCAGAACCAGGATGGGTAGAGCAGACTACGGAAGACTTACTTCCTAACTTTTATGACAGTATCAAGACAGCAATTAATAAATCTGGAATTAATCCGGAAGATATTATTGGATTTGGATTCTCAAGCCAGGGTTCCGTAATCGGAATGTTAGATGAGAACGGCGAATTATTAAGACCTTGGGTTGGATGGCAGGATCTTCGAGGTGAGGGCGAAGGTATTGAATACCTGACAAGCCGTATTCCAAGAAGCGAGATCTACAAACAGACAGGTGACCCGGTAGGAACTACTTTTTCCAATGCAAAACTGGCATGGCTGAAATTACATGAGCCGGAAAACTGGGAAAAGACAGCATTATTCTCCACAATGCAGGACTATTTCTTAAAACAGTTCGGAGCAGATGATTACTATACCGATTATTCTTCTGCAAGCCGTGAGGGAATGATGGATATTGATAACGAGTGCTGGTCAAAAGAAATGCATGATATTTTGGGAATCGACCTTTCAAAACGTGCAAAGATTGTGAAAGAACCAGGAAAAGTTGTAGGTCATATCGGAAAAGAAGTTTCGGAAAAGTCAGGACTTCCAGTAGGCACACCAATCTGTATGGGCGCACATGACCAGAACTGCTGTACATTCGGTGCGGGAGCAGTTGATGACGGAACTGCTGTTTTGGTAATGGGAACATTTGGCTCCTGTTTCGTAGTATCTGATAAATCCATTCGTGATCCAAAAGAAAGACTTGTGGTAAAAGGAAATCATGGATGCGGAAACTTCACCATTGAAGCATTTTCCAATACCGCTGCTTCCTCATACCGCTGGTATAGAGATACGTTCTGCGACTATGAAAAACTCATGGCAAAAGAACAGGGAGAAGACCCATATGATTTAATTAATAAACAGATCGCAACTTCACCGATTGGAGCAAATGGTATTACCTTCCTTTCATTTCTTCAGGGTGCTGGAGGAGCAAGAATCAATGGAAAAGCAAGAGGAACTTTTGTAGGAATGACACTTGGAACAAGAAAAGCAGACATGGCCCGCGCCGTTATGGAAGGAATCTGTTATGAAATGTATGATATTATTCGTGCAGAGGAAGATTCTGGAATTAAGATTGACAAGATTCGCCTAGCCGGTGGTGCTGCAAAATCCCCATTATGGTGTCAGATGATGGCAGACATTTTCAAACATCCAATCCAGATTCTTGAAAATGGAGAGGCAGGATGTCTTGGAGCAGCTCTTTACGCAGGTGTTGGAGTAGGCGCTTATAAAGACTGTCATGAGGCAGCAAAAGTAGCCAGAACTACAAAAGAATACACCCCTAATCCAGATAACTACGCAGCCTATGATGCGGCTTATAAGAGATTTTGTGATGTATATGATGCTTTAGATAAGAAGATTTTCTAAAAAATAATAGCATTTAAATAATCGTATTTAGTATATCTGATTTTTAAAAAGAATGAAAAGCCGCGCCTGGGTATCATGTGCCTGGGCGCGGCTTTTTGATATATTTATTCATTTATTTATAAATTATATTACAGATAACTATGAAAAAATGTCAGATATATTAGTATAACTTGACTATTATTAGATATTATTTTATAGTTTATTATAGCATTGTACAGGTAAGGAGAAAAATATGTTAGAGAAAAATAGTCCAAAACCATTGTACCAACAGTTAAAAGATATTCTCGTTGATGCAATAGATTCTGAAAAGTGGAAAGCGAATGAAAAGATTCCATCAGAGAATGAATTGAGTTCTATTTATGGACTGAGCAGAATGACGGTCCGTTCTGTACTTACCGATCTGGTAAAAGAAGGCCTTCTTTACAGAGTGCAGGGAAAGGGAACGTTTGTTGCAGAGAAGATTGTGACAGTCAGTCCATCCTATATCGGTATTCGTGAGCAGTTAGAGAAGATGGGATATGAGGTTGAGACAAGGATTGTTGAATGTCAGGAAGAGCGTTCAAGTGAGACAGTAGCTAAAAAGCTCAATCTTTTACCGGGAGAGTCTGTATTTAAGATTAAGAGAGTTCGTTATATTAAGGGAGATCCGATCAGTCTTCATATATCTTATATTAATGCAAGATACAAAGAAAAGCTAACAGTAGAGATGTTAGAGAAAGAACAGCTTTGTGTGCTTTTGAGCGAGAACTATGGGATTCACAAAAAGAAAGTATCCGAAACATTAGAATCTGTGGTTGCTTCTAACGAAGAAGCAGAACTTTTAGCGGTAGAAAAAGGTCACCCATTATTATTGTTAAGGGATGTTCTTTATGATGAGATTAGCCGCCCATATGAATATACGAAAGTCGTATTTCGTGGAGACCGAATTAAAATCCGTTTACAGTATGAGGAATAAAGACGATAGAATAGATGTATTAATGATTAGAAAGAATAGCGTCAGAGCGTGTTTGAAAAATCATTCCTGCAACCTTCACGCCTCAATTTGCAGAAAGTATTCTTTAAATATGCTGTAGTGTGAATTTATATATTGACTTGTATATACAAGTATGATATTATGAGACTATCAAAAGAGAATATAAGTTAAATATTGTTATGGGAATATGTACTCGTGGAGTCTTTCCCGCACTTGATTTTACGGCTGATTTTCCGCCAGCTGCACCCGGATTTTATCAACGTACGCACTGTGTACACCTCAAAAATCTGGGCACAACTGACAAAAATTTTCTTACAAAATCAAGCACAAAAAGATTCCGAGAGTGCATGACAAAATAAGGAGGAAACATCATGAAAAATAACAGATTTATGAATGTACTGTTAAAGGCAAAAGAAGAGAATATCGCAGTAGGAGCAGTAAATATTTTTAATTATCTGACAGCAGAGGCAGCAGTAAAAGCAGCAGAGGAAATCGGTGTTAACCTGATTATCCAGACATCTGCGGGGACAGTAGAACATTTTGGAGCGCAGAAGCTTTATGATATTGTGGACGCTGCGAGAAAAGGTGCGAAAATAGAAGTTGCATTACATCTTGATCACTGCCGTAATAAAGAACTTGGAAAGCTTTGCGCAGATACTGGATGGGACAGCATTATGATGGACTTTTCTCATCTGCCATTTGAAGAAAATATCGCAAATACAAGAGAGATGGCAGAATATGCACATAGCAGGAATGTTGCGATTGAGGGAGAAATCGGAGTTATTTCCGGTGTGGAAGAAGAAATTGTAAGTGATGAAGCCGTTGGTGCTGACTTTGAAGAGACGATGGAATTTGTAGAGCGCTCCCAGATTGATGCGGTAGCACCGGCAATCGGTACAGCGCATGGTATTTATCACGGTGTTCCTAAAATTAATTTTGAACTCGTTGAGAAACTTGGAAAAGAAAAAACTCCAGTCGTAATTCACGGCGGTTCTGGATTATCTGCAGAAACATTTACCCGTCTTATCGAACTTGGCGGAAGAAAGGTAAACATTTCTACATTAGTGAAGAATGCGTACCTTGATAAGACAAAAGAACTCATTCTTTCCGGTGAAAAGTTTGCGCCGATTCCATTTGATACCGAAGTGGAAAATGCGGTAAAAGAAGAAGTGAAGAAGCATCTGGAAGTATTTTCGGGAAAGAGAACAAGTTTCTAGTTTAAAATACACGTTTTCAGGGAGGGAAAAGTATGCTGGCAAATTATGAATGTGATTTACATGGACATACCAATCGTTCTGATGGAAATGACAGTCCTGTAGAGTATATTCGACACGCGGTACATCGCGGTGTGAAGATTTTGGCAATAACAGACCATGATATTGTTCCGCCAGAGATGATAGAGTTAGGCGGGGGCAAAAGACAGGAGATTACGGCCTACGCAAAAGGTATTGGAGTTGAACTTCTCAGAGGAATTGAGATTTCCTGTGAGACATATATTGATGATGTACATCTTGTCTGTCTTGGCTGTGACTGGAATGCCCCATATTTTAAAGAATTAGATGAATTTACGATTAACAGTAAGGTCAACAGTTACCGTAAGCTGATTGATCTTCTGAACGAGCAGGGAATGGAAATGACCTGGGAGGAAGTTCTTCAGAATAACGGTTACCCAGTCCAGGAGCAGTTTGTTCAAAAGAAAATGATTTTTGAACTTATGGCGAGAAAAGGCTATATGGAAAGCTGGAAAGAAGCAAAGTTATATGTGAAAAACAGTAAGGAAGTTAGCGTGAAGAGAGAGAAGCCGGATGCAGTTTCTGTTATCAAAGAGATTCATAAACTTGGCGGTATCATTATACTGGCGCATCCGTATCTTATTTCTGAGCCGGTATCTTATAAAGGAAAAGAGATGTCCAGACAGGAATTTATAGAGGTTTTAATTGAAGCTGGACTTGATGGAATCGAAGCTTCTTACACATATGATAAGACCAGTTACGGCGGCACGATGACAAAGGACGAGATAAAAAAAGAAGTGATAGAACGTTATGCAGGCCGTGGCTTAATTATTTCCGGCGGTTCCGATTATCATGCGGATGGAAAGAAAGGTGTAAAGAATCCCCGGGAAATTGGAGAGTGTGGAATTACCAGAGAGGATTTCATGAAATATGAGAAATTAGTGCGGATTTTGCCGTAAAAAGGGAAAATTTTTGTAAATGTTACATCTTAATTATTTTAAAATCCAGTGTTCAAAAGCTTTTCAATGTGCTAGAATAAGGCGTGAAATGAATTAAAATGAGCTTTTGAAAGGATGAATTATATTGGCTAATAAAAATATAGTAGTGCTTATGGGAGGAAAATCCTCTGAACATGATGTTTCTCTCGTTTCAGCAAAAACAGTAATCGAAAACATTGATAAAGATCTTTATAACGTAATTATGGTAGGAATCACAAAGGATGGACAGTGGAAGTTAGTTGACAGACTGGATCATCTTGAGGATGGTTCCTGGGTAAATAGTAAGACGAGTGCTTATATCTGCCCGGATACAGGAAGAAAGGAACTTCTCTTAGAAAGAGACGGCAAGGTTGATCGTATTTCTATCGATGTTGTTTTCCCTGTCCTTCACGGAATGAACGGAGAGGACGGAACGGTTCAGGGGCTTTTAGAGTTAGCAGCAATCCCATATGTAGGATGTGGCGTGTTAGCTTCTGCATGTTCTATGGATAAGTTCTACACTAAGATCGTTGTAGATTCCATCGGGGTACGTCAGGCAAAGTTTGTTGGCGTAAGAAGACATGAACTTACACACATGGATGAAGTAGTGGCAAGAGTAGAAGCAGGTGTTCCATATCCTGTATTCGTAAAGCCTTCTAAAGCTGGTTCTTCTCAGGGTGTCAGCAAAGCAGAGAACAGAGAGGAACTGAATGATGCACTGAATCTTGCAGCAAAACACGATTCTAAGATTTTAGTTGAAGAGACAATCGTAGGTCGTGAGATTTAGTGTGGTGTTCTTGGAATGAATGAGCCTAAGGCTTCTGGTGTTGGCGAAGTATTATCTGCTGAAGAATTCTACAGCTACGATGCGAAGTACAACAACGAAGAATCCAGAACGGTCGTAGATCCTGAACTTCCAGAAGGAAAAGCAGAAGAAATCCGCAAAGATGCCGTAGCAATCTTTAAAGCATTAGACTGCTCCGGATTATCAAGAGTAGACTTCTTCCTGACAAAAGATACAAACGAGGTTGTATTTAACGAAATCAATACACTTCCAGGCTTTACAGCTATCAGTATGTATCCAATGCTCTGGGAAGCAAGAGGTTTAAGCAAAAAGGCTCTTGTCCAGAAACTTATCGATCTTGCAATGAACAGATACGACGTGTAAAGTTATGGCAAGAAAGGTCTGGCTTACGATAACAGGTATCCAGAAAGGGTTCGATCAGGAAGAACCCGTCACTCTGGTTACCGAAGGAAGTTATATTCATAAAAATGGTGTGCATTACATTTTTTATTCAGAGCGGACAGAAGAAGGGGCGGTCATTAAAAACCGCCTCACCATCTCTCCGGGTAACGTAGAACTCCGCAAAACTGGAGCGGGCAACTTCAACTCTGTACTCGTATTTGACACAGAGCATAACAAGAACTGCCTCTATCAGTCCCCGGCAGGCCCGATGGAACTGGTGTCCGACACGAAGAAAATCCGTGTATTACACGGAGATGCACATTTTAAATTACAGCTTAAATATTCTCTTATCATGAATGGAATGTTGGTATCAGATTATGATTTGACGGTGCTGGCGAAGTTTATGGAGTAGGAAGAAGAACTATGGCAATACTATAAATACTGCAAAGCATTTAATATTCCAAGACGTGAATTACTAATCTATGTATCATTATTTGTCTGGCAGTATTTTGTGAAATGACTTATAGAAGAAACTAAAAAAGAGGTAACAATGGCGATAATATTGGAAGAAATCTATGAGGTGGCATTACACCGTTACAATATGAAGCTGGTTGCCGGAGGAAGAGGCTTAAGAAATCTCGTTGACTGGGTACATACCGTCGAGGAGATGGATTATGTCTCTTTTTTAAAAGGCAGAGAGCTTATTATCACAACTGGAATCAGGGAAAAGGACGAAGAGACACTCGTCCGATTTGTAAAAAGCCTGCATGAAACAGGCGCAAGCGGTCTGGTTATTAATATTGGAAAATACATCACCAGAGTACCGAGGGGCGTTATTGCATACAGTGAAGAAGCAGGATTCCCTGTTTTTACATTACCGTGGGAAGTCCATCTCGTAGACTTTAACAGAGATTTATGTAACCTGATCTATAAAACGATGCAGGAGCAGGACGGATTGGAAACTGCACTCCAGAAAGCAATCTTTTCCCGTAAAGAAGAACAACAGTATATGCCTGTCTTGCATGAGAATCATATCCATAAAGACACAGAATTCTTCATGATTCAGTGCTATTTCCCAGCCAATAAAGATATACAGGCAGACGATAAATTCGACAATACCCAGTTCTTCTACCGCTTTATCCGGCAGTGCCAGCAAATATTTGCTGAGAAAAAGGTACTCTCCGTCATTTTTCAGCGAGATTTGTATATCACACTCGTAGCAAAAATGCCTACAGGCACAGAAAGGGAAAATGTAATCCAACAGATAAAAACATTTTCAGAAAGCTTTGCCCGGCAAAAAGAACTTTACATGGCAGTCGGTGACGAAGAAACTGTGGTAGAAAACCTGTGGGAAAAATACAGAGACTTATCCTATTTATGTCGCTGGGGAAGACAAAAAGGCAAAAATATCTGTCAGGAAGAAGAACTCGGCATAAGCAGACTCTGGCTCTCAATCGGCAATATCAAAAAACTGGAAAAGTATCGAGAAAAAATGCTTGGCGAATTAGAGCGATTCGATCAGGAAACCGGCAGCGAATACATCCGTATTTTAAAATGCTACCTCGAAACTAACGGAAATATCGGGGAAGTCGCAACCGAATGCTATCTGCATAGAAATACTGTCTCCTATCATCTGAAAAAAATCGCTGAAATCACGGGGAAAACACTCAACTCCACGAAAGATAGAAGCGACTGGTATCTGGCATATCAGATTGATGAATTTTTGGGATTGATTTGAGGGCTGTCTGTCCTTCTGCTTTTGCCTTGAATGAAACAGCAATTATGAATGCTGCACAACAACCTTGTGTATTGTGACGATGGCAATATCAAAGAATTGTGTTATAGTAATGCCATGAAATAAATAAGTAACAAAAATAAATAGGAAACAAGCAAAGGTGCAATAACAGCAAACGCTGGGATTGCACCTTTTTCTTTTAGAATTAAGGAGAAATTCGATATGTTAAGAGAAGCATTACCAGAAATAGTTACAGGAAGTGTACCAGGAGCAAAGGCAAAGGCTATTTTAGATAGAAGAAATGAGTAAAAAAATACTGGCAAAAAATAAAAGCTGGTGTTAAATATATTTTAGAAACATAATATTTGCAAAGTAAAGAAAGAAGGAAGCATCATGGAATTTAATTATTTTCTGCCGGTAAACATTGTATTTGGTTCTGGAAAAGTTTTAGAGACAGGAGAACTGACCAGACCTTATGGTAAAAAAGCATTGATTGTTACTGGAAAAAGCAGTGCAAAAAAGTCTGGACTTTATGATAAGGTAAACGACAGCTTAAAAGCAGCAGGTTTAGAAACAGTTCTTTTTGACAAAGTAAGCCAGAATCCACTCACAACAACAGCGCAGGAAGGCGCAGATTTTGCAAAGGCAAATGGTTGTGATGTTGTCGTTGCCATCGGTGGTGGAAGTATCATGGACTGTGCAAAAGCGATTGCATTTTTAAGTAAAAATGATGGGGATATCAACGATTACATCTATAATCGCCTGCGTAGCGATGATGCTCTGCCATTAGTACTCATCCCTACAACCTGCGGTACCGGTTCAGAAGGAAATGGATTTGCTGTTCTCACCAATCCTGATAACGGGGATAAAAAGTCTCTCCGCTGTAATGCCATCGTAGCCAAAGTGTCCATCGTAGACCCGGAATGTATGATGACAATGCCGAAAAAAGTACTCGCATCCGTTACATTTGACGCATTATGCCATAATATTGAAGCATACACATCCAAAATCGCACAGCCACTCACAGATGCACTGAGCTTATACGCTATTGAACTCATTGCGAATAACCTTGTTTCTGTATACAACGGAACTGGAAACAAAAAAGAGTGGGAAAATATCACAATGGCAAGTACAATCGGCGGTATGGTAATCAACACAGCCGGAGTAACCCTCGCACATGGAATGGAACATCCAGCAAGCGGACTGAAAAACATCGTACACGGCCAGGGACTTGCAGCCTTAACACCAGTAGTCATTGATGCATCCTATAAAGGAGACGAAGAAAAATTCGGAAACATCGCGAAAATCTTTGGCGGAAAATCTGCAGCTGACTGTGCAGATAAAATCCGTGAACTCTTAAAAGCCATTGATTTAGAATGCAAACTGTCCGACCTCGGCATCGCAGAGGAGGATATTCCGTGGATGGCGGAAAACTGCATGAAAGTATCCGCCGCAGGCGTAGCAAACAATCCAGTGGTATTTACGCAGGAAGAAATCGCTGAGATATATAGAAAGGCTTTGTAGTAATTCTGGGGTCGTCTGTCAAATTGCACGAACAATATAATAGACAAAATGCAATGGAAAAACCAAAAACATTCGAATTTAGGGTCTGAAACCTACAAAAAATCTTTTTAAATTACCTGTTGACAGATTAAGAGAGACGTGATATTGTATAAGCGTACAAAATAATAGACAGTTAAAGCAAAGGTGCTTACAACAATTTGTAAGTGTCTTTGCTTTTTTTTGTTTCATGGGGAAGATGTCATTTCCCATATGATAAAAACCGGTTTGTAAAAAGAAAATGAAAGTTTTAGATAATAAGGAGGATTTTATCATGAAATTAAAAGATACAGGACTTACAGTACAGGATATTAAGGACAAAGTAAATAAATATATGATCGAGACTTACGAGCGTTTTGATTTCTTAGCTGAGACAGCAAAGGGAATGTATATTTACGATGAGAATGGTACACCATATCTTGATTTTTATGCAGGTATCGCTGTAAATAACGCTGGTAACAGAAATCCAAAGGTTGTTGCAGCAGTTAAGGATCAGGTAGACGATATCATGCATACATTTAATTATCCTTACACAATTCCACAGGCATTACTTGCTGAAAAGGTTTGTAAGACTCTTGGAATGGATAAAATCTTTTATCAGAACTCCGGTACAGAAGCGAACGAAGCGATGATTAAGATGGCTCGTAAATATGGTATTGAAAAATACGGCCCTAATAAATATCATATCGTAACTGCTAAGATGGGATTCCACGGAAGAACATTTGGTGCCATGTCCGCAACAGGTCAGCCGGGTAATGGATGCCAGGTTGGTTTTGGTCCGATGACTTATGGTTTCTCCTATGCGCCATATAATGATTTAGAAGCATTTAAGAATGCATGTACTGAGAATACAATCGCTATCATGGTTGAGCCGGTACAGGGCGAAGGTGGTGTTCATCCTGCAATACCAGAGTTCTTAAAAGGACTTAGAGAATTCTGTGATGAAAAGGGAATGCTCTTATTGTTAGATGAGGTACAGACTGGATGGTGCAGAACCGGAGCAGTAATGTCTTATATGAATTATGGAGTAAAACCAGATATCGTTTCTATGGCAAAAGGTCTTGGCGGCGGAATGCCAATCGGTGCTATCTGTGCAACAGAAGAAGTATCTAAAGCATTTACCCCAGGTTCTCATGGAACAACTTTTGGTGGACATCCAATCAGTTGTGCAGCAGCTTTGGCAGAAGTAGAAGAACTTCTTGACAAAGACTTAGCAGGAAATGCAAAGAAAGTTGGAGATTATTTCGCAGCAAAATTAGAGAAACTTCCACATGTAAAAGAAGTAAGACATCAGGGACTCCTCGTTGGTGTAGAATTTGATGATGAGATTTCCGGTGTGGAAGTAAAACATGGATGCCTTGACAGAAAGCTTCTTATCACAGCAATCGGGGCACATGTCATTCGTATGATTCCACCACTGATTGTTACAGAAGAACAGTGCGATGAGGCTTGTGCGATTATTGAAGAAGCTGTAAAAGCATTATGTTAAGACGTTATTAGGCAAGGGTGTCACAAGTGAGTTTGTGATGCCCTTTTCTTTTTCTAGTTGAAAGAACAGAAAAAGCAGACAGAGATAGAAACGTCGCAGATATATTTGGCGAATGAATTCTGAATAGTTACAAATTTTTAAAGATGACATTTTTATAAAGTGAGCATTATAGCCGACATTTATATTAAAAGATTATAGAAGTTAGAAAGGAAAAAAATATGGCACATCTTGTTATTACGATAGGATGCGAATATGGCGCGAAAGGCAACATGATCGGAAGAAAAGTTGCAAAGGATTTGGGAATAAAGTTTTATGACCGTGATACGGTTGATAAGATTATCAAGGAAGTTGGTATTCCTAAAGACATCATGGAAAAGGTAGAAGAAGGTGGAACAATCGCCGGAAAAGGTGCAGAAGGTGATGTTCGAGGTTCTTTCTCCAAATATGCGGATTTAACGCAGCGCGCGATTCACGTCCAGAAAACAATTATCCGTAAACTTGCAGACAGAGAATCCTGTGTAATTATCGGACGTTCTGCTGATTACATTTTAAAAGAGCAGAAACCAATACTGCGAATCTTTATTTATTCCCCGGAAGATGTTCGAATTGAAAATGTTATGAAGAGCCATAACTTTTCTGCCGAGGATGCAAAGTTATTTATTACAGAAAAAGATAAACGTTATCATAAGAGACATCTTGCTCTGACAGGAAGTAACCGTGGTGACCGTCATAACAGAGATATGCTGATCGACAGCAGTCTTTTAGGCGTTGACGGAACTGCAGAACTCATTGAAGAAGTAGCAAAGAAAGTATTTCACGAATAGGAGGGACAGGATATGAACAAGAAAGAATCGGAATTTAACAAAGTATTTAGTGCCTGGGATATCCTCGTAATCGCCTTTGGAGCTATGATTGGATGGGGCTGGGTTGTATCAACCGGAAACTGGATTGAAAAGGGCGGCGTTCTTGGAGCGGCACTTGGATTTTGCCTTGGCGGCGTTATGATTTTCTTCGTAGGCCTGACTTACGCAGAGCTGACAGCTGCAATGCCACAGTGTGGTGGAGAACACGTATTCAGTCATCGTGCAATGGGTCCGACAGGTTCTTTTATCTGTACCTGGGCAATCGTTTTAGGATATGTCAGTGTAGCGTGTTTTGAAGCTTGTGCATTTCCAACAATCATCACTTACCTGTGGCCGGGATTTTTAAAAGGGTATCTGTATACTGTTGCAGGATTTGATGTATATGCTTCATGGCTTGCAGTTGCAATTATAGTCGCATTTTTGATTATGCTGATTAACATTATGGGAGCGAAAACAGCCGCTATTTTACAGACGGTACTTACCTGTATCATCGGTGGTGCAGGAATTTTATTGATTGTAGCTTCCGTAATTAATGGTACTGTGGATAATTTAGATGGACAGATGTTTGTCGGAAACACCGCAGGACTTAATATCAAAGCAATTCTCGGTGTTGCAGCAATGTCACCATTTTATTTTATTGGTTTTGACGTTATTCCACAGGCAGCAGAAGAAATTAATGTTCCTCCAAAGAAAATCGGTAAAATGCTTATTTTATCTGTAATTTTAGCCGTTGTTTTCTATGCACTTGTAATTATCGCCGTAGGACTTGTTCTTGACTCAGGTGCGATCATAAAATCACAGGAAGCAACCGGACTTGTTACAGCCGATGCAATGGGAACAGCATTTGGAATGAAAATCATGGCAAAAGTAGTTATTGTCGGTGGTATGTGCGGTATTATCACATCCTGGAACTCCTTCTTAATTGGTGGTTCTCGTGCAATGTATTCCATGGCAGAATCCTATATGATTCCAAAAACATTTGCAAAACTTCATCCAAAACATAAAACGCCAATTAATGCACTTATTCTTATTGGTGTCCTTACAATGCTTGCTCCATTTGCCGGAAGACAGCTTCTTGTATGGATTTCTGATGCAGGTAACTTCGCATGCTGTCTTGCTTACTGTATGGTAGCGGTTTCCTTTATGATATTAAGAAAAAAAGAACCCGATATGCCAAGGCCATATAAAGTTCCAGCTTATAAATTCTTCGGAACAATGGCAGTCATCATGTCCGGATTCATGGTATGTATGTACTGTATCCCGGGCAGCGGCGGAAGCCTGATCCTTCCTGAATGGGGAATGGTAGGAGCTTGGAGTTTACTCGGTGTAGTATTCTATGTTGTATGTAAGAGAAAATACAAAGAATCCTTCGGTGATCTTGTTGAACTTATTTCTGATGAAGACGCAGCAACACTGATGCCAGAAGCAGACGATGAGGAACTTGATAAGGTTATTGACGCAGCAATTGACAGGGTGCTGGCTTCTATTTGAGAGTAACAACAGACGAAACCGGGAGAATCGTATACTAGCATCTGTGGCTTTAGTCGCGGCGGTTTGAATGCTCGCTTCCCCGCTCGTATCCAAACCTTGCTCCGAGGTCACAGATGCTAGTATACGATTCTCCCGGTTTCTGTCTTTGATAAATAGAAGCCCTGCGAGGATTTGAGTTGTGAGCAGTTAGCCTTGTTGTGGTTGCTCAAGTATGGTGATATGATTTTTGCCTTCGATAACTAGAAGCTTAATGTGGATTTGAGTTGTAGGCTTCTGGTTGTTTTGATATTATGGTAATATTAATTAGTGATTTCGATTTATTAAAGGGCAATTTGGAAATTTGGATTGATATTTTCTACATTACTTAGAAAATATCAAAATATTATTGCGATAATGGGCAAGAAACATCTGTTTACTGCATCCTTTAAATAAGCAGAAGTCTTGAACGCTCGCCCTTCAAAAGTCAATAACTTTTCATGAGAGGCTTTTCATAGAAGACTTTTTCTCGCAGTGACTAAAGTCACAGATAAAGAATATTGTATTCTCATGGTTCGTCTGTTGCTCTGCTCACCCGATAAATTAAATCACACAAAGGAGGAGTTTCATGGATTATTTATCTCATAATGTGGCAGTTAATTTAAAGCAGATTCGCCAGTCGAAAGGAATGAGTCTGGGCGAGGTTGCGGAGCAGACTGGAGTCAGCAAAAGTATGCTCGCTCAGATTGAGAAAGGCACAGCTAATCCCTCTCTTGGCGTACTTGGAAAGATTACAAGTGGTCTCCGTATAGAGTTTCAGACACTTATTGATCCTCCAAGAGAAGATTTTTGCCTTGTAAATCCAAAAGAAATTATTCCAACAAAGGAACTGGAAGGACAGTATAAAGTCTGGACGTGTTTTCCTTATGAAGATTCTCATTCCGTAGAAGTATATCGGATTGACATAGAACCCGGTGGGGTCTATATGAGTGGGAGTCATGGAGAAAAAACAAGAGAGTACATTACAGTAACAGAAGGTGTACTTACGATAGAATGTCATGGACATACGCAGACGATTAATAAAGATCAGGTCTATAAATTTGAGACAGATCAGGCACATATTTATCGGAATGAGGGAGCGGAAATGGTGAGTTGTACTTGTTTCTTTCTTGATTATACTGGGTTGAGATGATAAACAGACGAGCCTCTGAACCCCATAAATCGGCTATCTTCCCTCTTTGGGAACGTCATCTTTACTCACAAAAAGATTCCGAGAGTGCATTATGGTTAGAGCGTGTTTGAAAAATCATTCCAGCAAGCTGCACGCCCCAATTTACGGTTTATTTTGCCTTCATTCGGTTGCCGTAGCCCGCTACGCCGCCCTCATTCAGGCGAAATCTCCCGCAAATTGTGATGTACATCTTGCAGAAAGCATTTTTCAAACACGCTCTAGAGAGGAGGATGGATTGAGTAGTGTTGTATCAAAACTTATTTAAGTAATGTGTTATAAACAAGTTTATGTTGAACTTATATACATTTGCTTTTGCTAAAAATATAAAGATTAATAAATTAAAGGAAATGTTTTGGAGAGATGATTTAAAAAAACATGAGAAATTACTTTTTCACGGAGCTAAAAGTAAAATTGATGGGAAGATAGATATTCACAGAGGCAGACATAATAATGATTTTGGTCAGCGTTTTTATGCAGGAGAAAGTTATGAACAGGCAATATCGTTTGTTTCAGGATTTGAGAATTCATCGGTATATTATATTTGTTTTAATGATGATGATCTTACATGTAAAAGATATGAAGTAAATCAAGAGTGGATGATGACAATTGCGTACTATAGAGGTGCGTTAGATGAGTATAAGAATCATCCAGTTATAAAAAAATTATAGAACAGTCGAGAGCTTGTGATTACATAATTGCACCAATAGCAGATAATCGTATGTTTCAAATCATTAATTCATTTATTGAAGGAGAACTTACAGATGAACAATGTAAACACTGCCTTGCAGCAACAAATCTTGGAATGCAGTATATCTTTGTAAGCGAAAAAGCAGTATCGCAGGCAAAACTTATAGAATGTTGTTATATTTCGCAAAATGAAAGAGAATACTATAAGAATATACGACTTGAAGAGTCGAAGTTAGGAGCTAATAAAGTAAAATTAGCCAGAAAGCAATATAGGGGCAAAGGCCGGTACATTGATGAAATTTTGGTGTAAGGAAGTGGATAATGTATGAAAAAGATAGATAGGGATGGCTTGCTTTTGTGTGAACTTCAGGCAACAGCCTTTGAAAATTCTATAGATAAAATGGATTCAAGTTCTGAGATTTTTATTAGAAGATTTATGAAAAGCAATATAGCCAAAAGAATGGATGACGAATCAATCCTTGAAAGTAATCTTCAGGCAAATGATATTTTACAGTTAGTGGATGAGGAATATGGAGTTTCACATTATGGAACGGTAAAATATACTCATAATGAGATGTACTGGATTGGATACATCTATAGATATTTTGCAATTACCTACGAATTCACATCAGCACGAGTTTATAAAATCATAAAACCTAAAGAATTACGGGAATTATTTTTGCCATATCATACATTAGACCCATCTCAGGCTATTGAAAGAATATTAGAAGCAAAAGGATTATTACTTGATGAAGAAGCAGAGCTACAGCGACAGTACGAGATATTCAGAAAAATAAGGATGGGTTCAAAATGATTTCATCTACTTTATTCGTAACTTGACTTTTGAAGAACCGCCAAGCTTATTTTGCCTGCTCCATTAGCAATTTGATTTTTGCCCCAACAAACAGAAACTAAAAAAGAAGCCCTTATAATAAGGGCTTCTTTTTAGGTTCGTCTGTCTGTTCACAAAAACAAACCACTTATTTAGTAGTCATATCATCTGCCTTCTTACGAAGCTTAGCCATCATTCCCTTTTTCTCTGGTTTTGGAACCGGAGCTTTACGGAAGTTATTAATACTTGTGATGTAGATACCGCTGATCATTGCTTTAATCTCAGCTTTTACTGGAATTAAATCGTATACATTTTCATCAGCGATAAGGCTTGTAACCTTAGGTCCGATCTTAGCCTTTACTACAGGTACTTTTGCGCGGCGGGCTCTCTTTGGAGTCTGGTCAATTACAATCTGTGGAAGACCGGAATCTTTTAAAGGGAGTCTCTTTTTATCTATTACCAGCATAGTAACCGGAGTAGCGGCGCTAAATAACTGTTCTTTTTGTTCTTGTTGTTCTTTCTGAAGCTTGGAACCTTTGTAATAAAGGAATCCGAGAATGGCGAGTGCAACTAAAAGGATAATTGCAAAAACAATCCATGGGTTCATAATATTCCTCCTATTCTTTCTTTTTTTGATAACACAAATTTCATTCTAACATTATTTACGTTAATTGAAAAGAAAAAATTACGGTTTTATGCTACTTTTTCGTATAAATAAGCTTTTTAAAGCTGGTTACTGCTGGGTAAGCATAATCTTTGATTGTTTTTTTAGTATTGCATCCAGATTAATATAATAATCTGGATGTGATTTGTTACTGTTGAGTTGCCAGCATATCCTCAATAGCTTTCTTAACATGCTCGCCAGCAAATTTCTTCTCAGCCGCCGGAAGGTCAGAAAACTTGAATGGCTTGCCAAAAGAAATTGTTACATGCGAAGGATAAACACGAAGTCCCGGATTATTTTCAAAGATGTCGCGTGTGCCGGTGATGGCAACAGGAACAACAGGTGCTTTGGCTCTTTGTGCCATTTTCAGACTGCCGCCCTTGAATTCTCCAAGTTCGCCGGTTGTACTTCTTGTGCCTTCTGGATAGATGCACATGGAGTACCCTTCTTTTAAATAGTCTACACCTTCAAGAATTGTCTGTAATCCTTTACGCACATCGCTGCGGTCTAAGAACAGACAGTGGATGTGCTTCATCCAGGAAGAAAGTCCGGGAATCTTTCCGAGACTGTCTTTTGCAACGAAGCCTACACCGCCGGGAATAGTAGCACCTGTAACGATGATGTCAAAGTAACTGCTGTGGTTTCCTACAAAGAGTGAAGCTTCATCCGGGATATTTTCCAGTCCATTTACCTCTATGGTAACACCGGATATTTTCAAAAGATGCTTAAATACTTTCTGAACTTGCTCCTGTGCAATGCGAGAAGCTTCCTGTGGATCCGTCTTCTCCAGCTTTTTTAAACGAGCCCGCATTGGGGTCGTAAATATTAAATAGAAAAATACATAAACTGCAATGCAGATAGAACGAAAAGTCATAATTTCCCCCTTTCAAACACACTCTAGCGTCCGTAAAGTTTTGTCACATCATAAAGGCGTTTTGCAACATCGCTTGTAAGAAGTTCCTTCTTCATGCGGTAAGCCCAGTTGCCGTCTGCTTTTCCTGGTGTGTTCATGCGACAGTCACTTCCCTGGCAGAATAAATCCTGAACAGGAATGATCGCAAAACGTGCAGGAGAACCGAAACAGGTGCGGATGAAGTCCCAGCTAACCTGCGAAGCGTCTGTATTCATGTAGCGGCGTACTTTATCGCGGGCTTTCTCAGATGCGGTTGCATACCAGCCTGTAGTTGTGTCGTTGTCGTGAGTTCCTGTATAGCATACGCAGTTATATGGCTGATTATAAGGAAGATAATTGCTGTCTTCGTCCTCAAATGCAAACTGAAGAATCTTCATGCCTGGTAATCCAAACTTGTCGCGTAATGCGCGTACATCATCGGTAATGATACCAAGATCTTCTGCGATAATTGGAGGTTCTTCTCCAAAAGTCTTAATTAATACTTCAAAGAATTCATCCTTTGGTCCGTCAACCCATTTACCATTTAAAGCAGTTTCAGAGTCGGCAGGAATCTCCCAGTAACTTTCTAAACCACGGAAATGATCAATGCGGACGATGTCGCTAAATAAGAACTGTGTTTTGAAACGTACCATCCACCAATCGTAATTAGTCTTTTTGTGGAATTTCCAGTCATAAAGAGCATTGCCCCATAACTGACTCACACGAGTCGTTACAAAGCAATGCTCCTTCGAAGTTCTTTATACCGTCACTGCCTCTCTGGCAGTTTTTTCTTTCTGCTCTTCTGCATATTTCCGAATATTGGATGCATTCACATACTTCTTCACCTGATTTTCTTGACCGGATAAAAATGCGTCAGGTCATATTTAACCTGATCAAAAATTCCTGTGAAGCCATCGATCAGCCAGGCGGAAAGATTATTGTAAATCTCACCCCTGCAGATTCCGGCATCTGCATCTGTATTAAAGATAACGGATGTGGTATGACGCATAAGCAGACTGAGAATATCTTTCATCCCTTCATTACATATAAACCGGAAGGAACCGGTCTCGGGCTTGCAGTAACAGCAGAAATCATCTCTGCACACCATGGTCAGATCAGGGTT
>ENA-ORLM01000604-ORLM01000604.1-human-gut-metagenome-genome-assembly--contig:-NODE-604-length-31892-cov-4.233978_pt1 | contig 31892 bp, 19 predicted proteins | sample MGYA00243063_ERZ508815 | MGnify/ENA primary metagenome ERZ508815 (study PRJEB26277, sample SAMN04329768) | human gut metagenome | biome: human-associated habitat | host: Homo sapiens | place: USA...
GTCAGTGGAGTCACCGGCGGCAAAGTAGATGAATTTCTGCTCGGCAGGCATCTTGTCCACATACTCCTGCAGGGTGACCATCTTCTGCTCCTTGGCAGACCAGAACAGCAGCAGGTCACGCAGCAGCTCAGCGTGCATCCCGTAATCAGAATAAGCGCCGAACTTGATCTGGCGGCCGAACTCCTTCCAGAATGCCTCGTACTTTTCGCGGTCGTTGACCAGCATGGAGTGCAGCTCGTTCTTGATCTTCTTTTCCAGAGCGTTGTGGATCAGCTTGAGCTGGTTGTCCTTCTGCAGCATCTCACGGCTGATGTTCAGGCTCAGGTCCTGACTGTCCACGATGCCCTTGACGAAGCTGAAGTAATCGGGCAGCAGGTCGGCGCACTTCTCCATGATGAGCACGCCGGATGCGTACAGGGCCAGACCCTTCTCGTAATCCTTGGTGTAGAAATCGTAGGGGCGGTGGCTGGGAACAAACAGCAGGGCGTTGTAGTTCGCGGTGCCCTCGGTGCGGCTGACGATGACACGGGCAGGGTCGGTATAATCGTTGAACTTCTCTTTATAGAAGCTGGCGTACTCTTCGTCGGTCACTTCGCTCTTCTGCTTTTTCCAGATGGGCACCATGCTGTTCAGAGTTTCCAGCTCGGTGTAAGTCTCCCATTCGGGCTTATAATCCTCCGGCTTGGGATCGGGTTCCGGCTTCTGGCGCTCGTGCTGGCGCTCCATCTGGATGGGATAGCGCACATAGTCGCTGTACTTCTTCACGATGGCCACGATGCCGTACTCATCGAGGAAGTTGTCGTAGTGGTCCGTCTCAGTATCCGGCTTGATGTGCAGGATGATCTGGGTGCCTGCGGTGTCCTTCTGGGCGGGGGTCATTTCGTAGCCGTCCACACCGGAGGACTCCCACTGCCATGCTTCATCCGAGCCATAAGCCTTGGAAATGACGGTGACTTTATCGGCTACCATGAAGGAAGAGTAGAAGCCGACACCAAACTGGCCGATGATATCGATGTTCTCGTCCTTGTTGTCCTTCTTGAAATCCAGAGAACCGGAGTGAGCAATGGTGCCCAGATTCTGCTCAAGTTCCTCTTTGGTCATGCCGATGCCGTTATCCTCAATGGTCAGGATGCGGTTCTCCTTATCGCGGGTGATGAGGATGCGGAAATCGCCCTTGTTCATGCCCACAGAAGGATCGGTCAGGCTCTTATAATAGAGCTTATCGATGGCATCCGATGCGTTGGAGATCAGCTCGCGCAGGAAAATTTCCTTATTGGTGTAGATGGAGTTGATCATCATATCCATCAGCTTTTTGCTTTCAGCCTGAAATTCTTTCTTAGCCATAATGCAAAACCTCTTTTTATCTGTATTCGGCACCAAGCACTCGGAATAGGATATTGCTTTTGAATACTTAGCACTCGTAACTTTCGAGTGCTAATATACACCGACAAAAAGCAAAAATCAAGGGCTTTCATAAAAAGTTTAAAAAATGGTTCGTTTTGTGCTATAATGAACCGCAAAGGATGCTATAAAAGGAGGAAATATCATGCAGCTGAAACAGCTGGAACTGGCCGGCGGTGGGACACTGACCGTTTATCTGCGTGATTGCTGTGAGCGGATGCCGAATGTGTTTGACCGGCCATTGGTGCTGGTGGTGCCCGGCGGCGGCTATACCCATGTGAGTGCCCGTGAGGGCGACCCGGTGGCGCTGCAGTTTGCGGCGGCGGGGTACCACACCGCTGTGCTGGACTACGTCATCTGCGAAAAGGCAAAGGACTACATGCCGCTGCGCCAGCTGGCCGAGGCTATCGGTCTTGTGCGACAGCACGCGGCCCAGTGGCATATCCTGCCGGAAAAAATTGCCGTGTGCGGCTTTTCAGCGGGCGGCCACCTGGCCCTTTCCGGTGCGGTGCTGGACATTCCCGGCGAAGCGGCCCAGCCCCGGCCCAATGCGGTCATTCTGGGCTATCCGGTGGTCACGGCAGGGCAGTATGCCCACCGCGGCAGCTTTGTGCAGCTGGCGGGCAGCGCCGACCCGGCGGCACAGCAGGTGTTCGGGCTGGAGGATAAGATCACGCCGCAGACGCCGCCGGTGTTCGTATGGACCACCATGGAGGATGCCACCGTTCCGGTGGAGAACACCCTGATGCTGGTGAACGCTTTGCACCGGGCGGGTGTGCCATGCGAGGCGCATCTGTTTGAAAAGGGGGTGCACGGTACCAGCATTAGCACAGCAGAGGTGGACCAGCCCAGCTGCCACCGGCATCACTGGGTGGAACTGGCAGTGGAATGGCTGGGAGACACTTTTGCCTTTTCCGTCTGTTAAGTCTGGATATATTTGAACGAACCTACAAAAAATTCACAATTAAACTGTTGACTTGCATAAGCCTTTGACGTATACTGGTCAGCAGGGACAAACTAAAGGAAGAAGGAAATACCTATGGTTATGGACCCGACCCTGCCGCGCATCTCTGTGCGCGACCTGATGATGCAGGCTTTTCTCACCGGATGGGAGCTTTCGGACAAGACGGTCTCGCAGGACGAATACCTGCAAAGCTCCATTCAGGTGATCGAAATGCTGCAGGTGGAACCGGAAAACCTTTATGCCGAAGAAGGCCTTGGCCTGCCGGACGGCGAAGAGGTGGATCATCTGGACGACTGGCTGCGTGCCGACGGCCAGTGGCTGTACTACGGTGTAGAGGAAGAAAATTTCTTCCTGATCCAGTGGTACCCGGACGAAGCCGCCGCAAAGGCAAAACTGGCCCAGCTGGAAGAACTGGGCGACGGCAAGCAGTATCTGGTAGATTTTTCCCTCAAGCGGGAGAACCCTTCCAGTGCAGAGAACTTCGGCAATTCCAATCCGGTCCAGCTCCGCTCCTGAAAACATCACCTTAAAGCGAAAGGAAATTTTGCAGCATGCAGCTTTCTGAGATCGAGCGCGAACAGCTTTATGCCATCGTTGAAAAATACGATCATCACCCGGATGTGCAGCGGATGCGGGAGTACATCCAGCACGGCTCTGTCACCACCTACCAGCATTGCAAGAATGTGGCGCTGGTGAGCTTCTGGCTCAACCGCCGTCTGCATCTGCACGCTGACGAGACCTCGCTGGCAGTGGGTGCCCTGCTGCATGATTTTTATCTGTACGACTGGCACACCACCGGTACCTTTCACGGCCTGCGCCGCCTGTTTGAGATGCACGGCTTCTCCCATCCGGGCTATGCCTGCGTCAATGCAAAGCGGGTGTTCAGCATTACCAGAAAGGAACAGAGCATCATTGCAAGCCACATGTGGCCGCTGACCTTCCGTCATGTGCCCACCTGCCGCGAAGCAGTCATCGTCTGTCTGGCCGATAAGTACTGCGCCGTGGTGGAAAGCATGTTCCAGCGTTCCCGCGCCGGTGCCGTGGTGGACGGCAGCGTGGACATCGACGGCGAAGAGTGGTAAGCCTGTTTTTACCTTTATCAGTTTATCAATGGACAAAAAAGAACTCCGCACCTCACAGGGCGCGGAGTTCTTTTGCATCTTACAGCTTTTTATAGCCTTCCGGTTCATTGGCGGCAGCGCGGTATTCCATTAAGAATGTGTCCAGCCAGCGGCCGTGACAGTCGCGGGCAATGCGTTCCCGGCGGCCCACTAAGCGAAAGCCGCATTTTGTGTGCAGGGCGCGGCTGGCAGCGTTGTCCTGCAGCACGGTGGACTGCAGTGTCCAGTAGCCGGCCTTTTCTGCCTGATGGCACAGCTCGGTCAGCAGGTGATAGCCAAGGCCATGGCCCCGGAACTGCTCACCCACGTAAATACTCACCTCGGCAACGCCGCGGTAGCACCAGCGCGGGTCCACCCGGCGCAACGCCGTCCACCCGGCAATCACGCCGTCGGCCAGCAGTACCAGTCGGCATTCTTTTGCGTGGGAAGCATCCCACGCAGAATACGGCGGACAGGTGGTCTGAAAAGTGGCATGTTCTGTAGCAATGCCCTCCAAATAAATTCTGGAAACAGCGCTCCAGTCTTCCGGCTCCATGGGCCGGATCTCGATTTTGCTCATATTTCGATCCCGGCGGAAAGTGCATAGCTTTCCGCGCCCTCAACTCTCAAAAATATCCGGCTCCAGTATAGCAGAATTTGCGGTGCGGTACAAGCGCCGTACTGCACAGAAATTTCTTTGACAAGCGGAAGGTTTGTGATACAATAAATCATAACAAAGAAAAGCACGGCAGGATACGCCGCTGCAGAATGGAGGATGTCCCAAAATGAAGTGGATCAGAACGGTGGTGTGCGCGCTGGGAATGCTGGCGTGCGTATCGCTTTCGGCATTTGCTGCAGAGTACGGCGAGCCGAACATCACAACAAAGACGACCATGAAAGAGCTGCGGGAGAACCCCAGCATCAAAGGCTCCGGCTACTATACCTACTGCAACGAATGGATCGAGGGCAGCACGCAGTACGATGATACGCCCATTGAGGGCTATGTAAGCTACGCGGCTGCCGAGGATGCCGCCGAAGGCATGAACCTTGTGATCGAAAACTACAACAGGGGCGTACAGATCACATGGCAGGTGTATACCCCGGAAGAAATTGCGGAAAATTCTTCTCTGGGCATGGTGCAGCTGTATTATTTCCCGGCTAAAACAGCCAACGCAAAGTACGCCATCGTGGTGCCCGGCAACGGTGGCAACACCACCGCAGAGCTGAACGAGGGTGCATCCATTGCCAACCAGCTGCACGAGCTGGGCTATGCGGCTTTTGTGCTGCGGTACCGCTCTTTCCTGAATGCATCCGACAATGCGCCACTGTACGATATTGCCAATGCCGTAAAGTACCTGACCGAAAATGCAGATCAGTTTGGCGTTCAGCGCGAAAACTATGCGCTGATGGGCTTTTCTTCCGGCGGACACATCGTGGGCCTGATCGGCTCGGACAACGAAAAGTTCGGCTATAAGGCATTTGGTCTCCCACAGCCTGCAGCGCTGCTGCTGGGTTACCCCATCAACGATTTCTTTGAGGTGAAGCCGCTATATCAGCTGGCCATTGACCCGCTGGTGCTTGGCTGGCGTTACTACTGGACCGATATTTCGGATGTGGTGAACGAAAACTTTACCCCTACCTATTTCTTCTACGGCAAAAATGATCTTTATATGCAGCGCATGTGCTACTCCCAGCAGGGGCCGCTGCTGGAGCGCAAGCTCCGGGAGAGCGGGGCTGTTTATGAGTGCCATGTGTACGAGAACGCACCCCACGCCATTGGCCCGGGCCGCCACACCGATGCGGACGGCTGGATCCTGCAGGCAACGGCATTCTGGGAAAAACAGTGCAAATAAAGAGATAAACGGGGGATTGCTGTGAGAAAACGATTGCGCACGGTGATGTTTGGTATTGGCCTGATGATCCTGCTGGCACAGCCGGCGTTTGCGGAGGAGCTTGGTCAGGCCAACATCACACCGCGCACCAAAATGGCAGAGATCCGCTCCAACCCCAGCATTGTGGGTGCGGGCATCTACACCTACTCGCTGGATCAGGACCGTGTGCTGGACCGGATGTACTGGGACGCGCAGCCGCTGAGCCGCCTTTCCAATCACTGGACGGCACAGGATGCGGCGGATGGACTGAACTATCTGATCCGCACCTATAACGCTGGGCAGCGGGTGACCTTCCCGCTTTATACGGCGGAGGAGATCGCGCAGGATACCAGCCGGGACGGTGTGGAACTGTATTATCTGCCGGCAGAAGGGGCGCAGGCGAACCAGAAATATGCGCTGGTGATCGGCGGTAATGCGATTGTGGTCAGTGCGGAGATCCGCGAGGGCATTTCCACTGCATGGAACCTGCACGAAATGGGCTATCCGGTGTTCGTGCTGCGCTACCGCATCGGCATGAAGGCTTCCAACAATGCGCCGCTGCAGGATGTGGTCCGCGCGGTGCAATACATCACGGAACATGCAGGACAGTTTGGCGTGCAGGCGGAGGATTATGCCATTGTAAGCTATTCCTCAGGCGGGCAGATCGCCGGACTGTTCGGCACCGACGCGGTGGGCTACAAAAATTACGGCCTGCCAAAGCCCGGTGCCATGCTGCTGGGCTACCCGGTAAACACCTTTCTGGAGTTCAAACCGGTCTATAATATCCTGCTGGACCCCGGCGTGTGCAAGCAGCGGTATTATAAAATGACATTGTCTGATTACATCACACCGGATTACCCGCCTACCTATCACTGGTACGGCAAAAACGACATGACCCTTATGACCATGTGCTGGTCGGCGCAGGGGCCTGTTCTGGAAAAGGCACTGGCCCGCAACCATGTGACGCATATCTACCATGTGTATGATGATGCTCCCCATGCAGTGGCCGCAGGCAAGGGCACCGATGCAGAGGGCTGGCTGAATGAAGCAGTTGCCTTCTGGGAGGAACAGGTCGGCTGAAAAGGAGATGTTGAGTTGAAACACAGGATATGCACCGCAGCAGCCTGTATCTGTCTTCTGCTGATGATGGCGCTGCCCGCATTTGCAGCAGAGTATGGCGAGCCGGATATCACGCCGCAGACCACCATGGGCGAGATCCGCTCAAACCCCAGCATCCTTGGCGCAGGCGTTTGGACCTATTCCAAGGAGCAGAACCTGCCCGGCACCGAGGACTGGTGCAATGACCAGACGCTGGAAAAATATGTGAGCAGCCATGTGGCACAGGATTGTGCCGATGGTCTGAACCTGCTCATCCGCAATTACAATGCGGGCGTGCAGATCACCTATAAGCTCTACTCGGAGCAGGAGATCGCCGAGGACAGCTCCCGCAACAATGTGGAATTCTATTACTACCCGGCCAGCACGCCGGATGCAAAGTATGCGCTGGTGCTCTCCGGCAACATCTTCAACCGCACGGCAGAGTTAAAGGAGTGCATCTCCACAGCTTACCAGCTGCACCAGAAAGGCTATGCAGTGTTCGTGATGCGCTACCGCGCCTACCCGGATAACGACAACAACAGCCCCATGGAGGACATTGCACGGGCGGTGAAGTACATCATCGGCCACGCACAGCAGTTCGGCGTGCAGACGGAAAGCTACGCCCTGATCGGCTATTCTTCCGGCGGACATCTGGCGGGCCTGTTTGCATCGGACGCTCTGGGCTATAAAAACTATGGCCTGCCCAAGCCCGGCGCAGTGATCCTGGCGTATCCCATCGTGCAGTTTTCCGAGATCACACCGATCTACCGTGTGGGCATCGACCCCTTTGTGTGCGGCCGGTTCTACTATGAATACAGCCTTGCCGACCTGATCACAGAGGACTATCCGCCGGTGTACTTCTGGTATGGCAGGGATGACCTGACCTTGAACCTGCTGTGCTGGCCGCTGCAGGGGCCGGCCCTCAGCAAGGCACTGGCCGCGCATGGCGTACCTTACAAAGAAGTGGTATATGACCACGCAGCCCATGGCATCGGCCTTGGCCGCGGCACGGCTGCAGATGGCTGGCTGGACGAAGCCGCTGCCTTCTGGGAAGAACAGACAAAATAATATAAAGTACGCAGATCCGGGCTTTGCAGCTGCACAGCCCGGATTTTGCAATAGGAGACATTATGGAATTTTTAGCGTTTCTTTACACGGTGCTTCTGGTGGCCATCTGCCTGATGATGGCCCTGCTGCTGTACCGCTCGGCAAAGCCTGCCGCAAACCGGGACGATGCAGAACGGAAGGAATGGCTGCGCCAGCAGCTGGATGCGCAGAACCGTCAGATGGAAGCGAAGCTGGCAGAGATGGCGCAGCAGAACCTTGCCGCTATGGGCCACATCAGTGAAACGCTGCAGGCTTCGGTGCAGAGTATGAGCACCGCCCTTGCCGCAGGGCAGGGCACTCAGCAGCAGACCATGGAGCAGCGCCTGCAGGGGCTGGAAGCCTCCAACGCCCGCAAGCTGGAAGAGATGCGCCGCACCCTTGCCGAGGGCATGACTGCCCTGCAGGCCCAGAACGCCCAGAAGCTGGACGAGATCCGCCATACGGTGGACGAACAGCTGCAGGATGCATTGCAGAAGCGGGTGACCGAAAGCTTCAAGGCGGTGAACGACCAGCTGGAACAGGTGTACAAGGGTCTTGGCGAAATGCAGAACCTTGCCGCTGATGTGGGCGGGCTGAAACAGGTGCTTTCCGGTGTGAAGACCCGCGGTATTCTGGGTGAGATCCAGCTGGGAGCCATTCTGGAAGAGATCCTTGCCCCGGAACAGTACGACACCAACGTGGCCACCATTCCGGGCAGCACCCAGCGGGTGGAGTACGCCATCCGGATGCCCGGCGCGGACGGCGGCACGGTGTGGCTGCCCATCGACTCCAAGTTCCCCGGCGACACCTATGCCCATTTACAGGATGCGCAGGCATCCGGCGACGCACAGGCCGTGGAGAACGCCCGCCACGCACTGGAGCTGGTGCTGCGGGCCGAGGCCAAGGACATCCGGGAAAAATATGTGGAGCCGCCCTACACCACGGCGTTCGGCATCCTGTTCCTGCCCTTCGAGGGTTTGTATGCCGAGGTGGTGAACGCGGGCCTGCTGGAAGTGCTGCAGCGGGACTATCAGGTGAACATTGCAGGCCCCAGCACCATGGCAGCGCTGCTCAACAGCCTGCAGATGGGCTTCAAGACCCTTGCCATCCAGAAGCGTTCCGGTGAGGTATGGCAGCTGCTGGGTGCGGTGAAGACCGAATTTGACAAGTTCGGGCAGGGACTTTCCAAGATGCAGCAGCGCCTGCGCCAGACCGACGAAGAGCTGGATAATCTCATTGGCGTGCGCAGCCGTGCCATCAGCCGCAAGCTGCGCGCGGTGCAGACCATGGACGAAAGCGCTGCTGCCGCTCTGCTGGAACTGGATGCTGAGCCGGGCAAACCGGTGGCGGCACGTCTGCCGGAGAATGGGGAAGAGCTCTGATGTGCAGAATATTCCCACGTTATCCCTTGCGATTTTTCTGACGATGTGGTATGATAGGAACTGTTCTCAGAAACAATCGCCGCAGAAACGCGGCACTGCATAAAAATATAAATAAGGAGACCGAGCATTATGAGCGTAAACAAGATCAGTGAAGCCATTTTGGGCGTTGGCGTGGATGATACCACCATCGACCTGTTCGAGAGCCAGTATCCGGTGCCCACCGGCGTGAGCTATAATTCCTATGTCATTCTGGACGAAAAGACCGCCGTTCTGGACACGGTGGATGCCCGCGCTACCGAGCCGTGGCTGGAAAACCTGACCGAAGCTCTGGCAGGCCGTAAGCCGGATTATCTGGTGGTCTCCCACATGGAGCCGGACCACGGTGCCAACATTGCAAAGCTGGCGGCACTCTACCCTGAGATGCAGGTGGTGGGCAACGCCAAGACCTTCCTGTATATGGATCAGTTCTTTGGGGCGGATGCCGTTGCCAAGGAGCGCCGCGTGGTGGTGAAGGACGGCGAGAGCCTGAGCCTGGGCACCCACACCCTGACCTTTGTGCTTGCCCCCATGGTGCACTGGCCGGAGGTCATGGTCAGCTATGAGAGCAGCGAGAAGGTGCTGTTCTCCGCTGATGGCTTTGGCCGCTTTGGCGCTGTGGCAAAGTTTGACGAAAAGGCCGACTGGGCCAGCGAAGCCCGCCGCTACTACCTGAACATCGTGGGGAAATACGGCCCGCAGGTGCAGGCGCTGCTGAAAAAGGCCGCGGCTCTGGACATCCAGACCATTTGCCCGCTGCACGGCCCGGTGCTGACCGGAGATCTGGGCAAGTACCTGAACTACTACGACATCTGGTCCAGCTACAAGCCCGAGGAGCCGGAAAAGATCCTTGTGGCAAGTGCTTCCATCCACGGCCACACCCGTGCAGCAGCCCACCTCATGGCCGAAAAGCTGCGTGCAAAGGGCGCAAAGGTCGTGGAGATGGACCTGACCCGCACGGATGTGTCCTATGCCGTCACCGAAGCCTTCCGCTGCGGAAAGATCGTGCTGGCCTGCGCCACCTACGACGGCTTCCTCTTCCCGCCGATGGAAAATCTGCTGACCCACCTCAAGACCAAGAGCTTCCAGAACCGCACGGTGGGTCTGATGGAGAATGGCACATGGGCACCCATGGCCGCAAAGCTCATGCGCGCCGAACTGGAAAGCATGAAGAACATCGCCGTGTGTGATACTGTGGTCACCATCCGCAGTGCTGCCAATGCTGCTGCCGAAGCGCAGATGGATGCACTGGCTGCAGAAATCGTGGCAAAATAAAGCACTCTGGAAAAATACGCAAGATCCTCTGCCGACTGCCCGGCAGGGGATTTTTTTATTGAATCATGTGGAAGAGTTTGATATACTGAAAAGCAGAAGTTTATGGATGGAGGAATATCATGTCTGTAGAAATAAAAGCGGATATCAGACACTGGCTGCGGGAGTTGGATAAGAAATATTTCTTTGTGATGCTGGGCTTTGCGGTGATGGTCTATTTTCCGCTGATCAGTCAGCGGCTGGTCAATACGTTTGACGGCCTGTGGAATGGGTCGTGGTTTATAGGCGGCTTCTGGGAACTGTCGATCGGCAGATGGCTGTGGTGTGTGGCAGATGCTGTACGTTTCGGTGTACAGACGGAACCGCTCAATGCCCTGTTGACTCTTTCCATGATGGTGCTGGGCATCACGCTTCTGCGCAGGCTTTTTGTGGAGCGTGACAACGCACTGACCTACTTTGCGGGAATGGCTGCCATTTCCGGCGCAGCAGTTGGCGTGCAGCTTTCTTACCGCTATATGTCACCGATCTTTGGCTTGTCCTTTCTGTTTGCCGTGCTTGCAGCATACTGGGTGATCACCACCACCCATGCAGGTGCGGCTGTCGGCTGCGGTGCGGTTATTTTGGCATTGAGCTTGGGTTTGTATCAGGCCAATCTGGCGGTGTTCTGCATGATATTGCTGGCATATCTGCTGCGGCTGCTGTTTCAGAATGCAGAACCACAGAAAACAGGTGTGCACATTGCAAAAAGCCTTGGCAGTGCAGCAGCGGGCATGGTGCTCTACTGGCTGGTGCTGAAGCTAGTACTTGCACTTTGCCGTATCGACCTGACCAGCTATAATGGTGCCGCAGAGATCTCAGTAAAAAGCATTCTGTTTGGTTTGCCGAATGGTATTCTGCAGGCGTATCGGATATTCGGAATTTACTTTTTCCGTAATGCCTACCGGCATAATACACTGCAGCCGTTCGGCTTGTTCGCAGCAGTGCTGGCTATGCTTGTGGTATGGTTCCTTTGCCGTTTTGTGCGGATGGCGCGCAGTGGAAAAACAGGGGGCCTGCTTTTGGGCACTGCCGCTCTGCTGGCACTGTCGCTTGCCTGCAATGCCATGATGCTGATCAGCAGTGAAGCTGTGTGGCGAATGCAAATGGGCGGAGGCCTTGCGTTATTTGTGCCGTTGTGTCTGCTGTTGTTGGAGGGCACCCGTCCGGAACAGGGCAACAAAGCCCGATGGTTGGTACTGGTGCTTGCATTTCTGGTCGTATACGGAAATGTTTACATGATGGCTGTCGATCAGGAGGCGATGCGGCAGGGCCGGGATTCACTGCGGGTAATGTCGGACCGAATCGTGAACGACCTGACGGAGGAAGGCTGCTTTGACGAAGGAAATCACTGGTCGGTCATGATCGCAGGCAGGCCCAGCTCGAACCCGACTTTTAAAAAAGGCGACCTGTACCCTTCGGCCAACAGGTATGCACAGATGGGCTGTTTCTGGCTGTCACCGGAATGCGCAAGACTTTCCTGGCGCGGCGTGTTTGAAAAGATCACTCCGGTGGAGATCACGCTGTGCGAAGATGAAGATTATCAGAAACTGAGACAGACCGAACTGGTAGCAGAAATGCCGGTTTATCCGCAGGAGGGATATATCCAGCAGGTGGGTGATATTGTGATCGTGAAGGTATCAGAGGATTATCTGATCGATGAATAACAAATGAGCCTGAGAACATAAAACAGGACAGATGGAGAAAATAACGATGAAAGAAAAAATCGATGTACAGAAACCGGACGACCTTGGGCTGGATATATCGGATCTAAGATATTTTCTGGTGATGCTGCTGTTTTCGGCGGTAGTGTTTTTCCTGCTGATCAGCCAGCGGCTGACCAATACATTTGATGGATTGTGGAACAATACATGGTTCTTCGGCGGCTATTGGCAGGTAGTCACGGGCCGATGGCTCTGGCCGGTGATCGATGTGCTGCGGTTTGGCATCCAGACGGAACCTTTCAATTCATTGCTGACGCTTTCCATGTCGGCGCTGGCTGTTACCCTGCTTCGGAAGTTTTTTACAGAGAAGGATTCTGTCGTGACCTATCTGGCGGGTATGGCTGTTCTGGCCAGCACGGTCACTGGAATACAGCTGTCATATCGGTTTCAGTCGCCGGTGTTTGGCTGCTCATTTTTGTTTTCCGTTCTGGCGGCAGAGCGTGTGGTTCGTGCCGCAGATTTTAGAAAAGCGGTCGTACAGGGAGCACTGCTTCTGGTCATGAGCCTTGCGTGCTATCAGACGAGCCTTGATAACTTTTGTCTGCTCCTGCTGACATATCTTCTACTGCTTCTGTTCCGCAATGTGGACAGAGAAAAGGTCCATGCTCACATTGGAAGAAGTCTTTGCAGCGCAGCTGCAGGAATGGTTTTGTATTTCCTGCTTACAAAGCTGATCGTATGGGCATGTGGATGGCAGATGGCAAGTTATAATGGAGGAGCGGATGTTTCGGTACTTTCTATACTGAAAAATCTGCCCAATGCCATTGCAGAGACCTACCAACTGTTTGGAGCTTACTTTTTTCAGAATTACTATCGGCATAACATTCTGCAGCCGGTGGGCTTTTTCGTTTTGGTATTTCTGGCGCTGAGCATCGGACTGCTGAACCGCTTCAGAAAAATGCTTCACCGGAAAAATTGGGAATATATCCTTCTGGGAGTGGCAGCGCTGATCGTTTTGCCCATCGTGTGCAATGCCATCATGCTGATCACAAGCGAGGCGGTCTGGCTTTTGCAGATGGGCGAAGGATTGAATCTGTTCGTGCCAGTATGTCTGCTGCTGTTTGAAGGGACGCGCACAAATCAGCCTATGGTAAAAAAGTATGTACGTGCTGCCCGGACAGGGGCTGTAGTACTTGCGGTTTTGGTCGTCTATGGAAATGTCTGCTCTGCCGTGATCGATCAGGAAGCTATGTATGAGGGAAGGAAAACACTCAAGAGCATGTCGGATCACATCGCGGACGACCTGATGAGCAGCGGATATTTTGACGATAACGAGCAGCTGCCGGTACTGTTTGTGGGCAGACCCAGCTCGAACTCCAGTTTTATGAAGAGGGAGTATTACCTCTATGCAAATCCGTATGCGCAGATGGGCCGCTTCTGGCTGAACGATTACTCGGCCAGAGCGTCTTGGAAAGCGGTTTTCAGGGATATTACTCCGGCAAAACTCAAGCATTGCTCGGTGGAACAGTACGGGGAACTGTACAGCAGAACAGAGCTGGAACAGATGCCAGTCTATCCGCAGGAAGGATATATCCAGCAGATCGACGGTGTGGTCGTGGTAAAAATTTCAGATGATTACAAAGTTGATAAAGAGTTTGCGCCACTGATCGACCTGGGAGAATTGTTTCAGCTCATAATGGATGACATAAACGATTCATAATGGCTGCGGCTTTGTGAAAAAACCTCCACCGAACGCGATTTTTGCGGAAAGTGGCTGCACAGCCCTTGCAAACTGTCCCGAAATGTGGTAACATAGCTCTTGGTTATAAAACCTGAATACTCCCAAACGCAGCGACGGAGAGAGTAGGTATGGCGTACACGGCAAAGAGAGAAGCTTCACCGGCTGAGAGGGCTTCCGGGTGTATCTGTGCTGAAGTTCGCTCCTGAGCGGTCTGTGCGAAACAGCAGTAGTACAGAACGGCCACGCCCCGTTACGGCGTTCTGAGAGCCGCCCGGCATCTGTGCACGGGTGGAAACCGGGTGGTACCGCGGAGCTAAGAATCAACGGCTTCGTCCCTTTTGCCTGAGAAATCGGGCAGGGGACGGAGCTTTTTTGTTGCACTCCGCTCATCAACACGAAGAATAAAGGAGAGAACATCCATGCAAGCAATGATCGACGAGCTGGCAAAACAGGCCGCTGAAAGCCTTGGTCAGGTGTCCGGCAAGGAAACGCTGGCCTCCTTCTGGCAGGAGTACCTCAGCAAAAACGGCAAGATCCCTGCCCTGATGAAGAATCTGCGCACCGTTGCGCCGGAAGAGCGCCCCGCTATGGGCAAGATCATCAATGAACTCAAGGCAAAGGTTCAGGCAGATTACGACGCTGCTGCAGAACAGGTGAAGCAGGCAGAGCTTGCTGCCCGCAATGCTGCGGAGACGGTGGATATCACGCTGCCCGCCAAGACCCGCCCCATGGGCGGCCTGCACCCGCTGACCCTGATCACCAACCAGATCATCGACGTGTTCTCCGGCATGGGCTTTTCGGTGGGCACCTTCCCGGAGATCGAGGACGACGACCACAACTTTACCCGCCTGAACGTGCCCAAGGATCACCCGGCACGCGACATGCAGGACACCTTCTACCTGTCGGAGGAGTTCCTGCTGCGTACCCAGACTTCCGGCGGCCAGATCCGCACCATGGACGTTCAGAAGCCGCCCATCAAGATCCTGATGCCCGGCCGTGTGTTCCGCTCCGACTCGGACGCTACCCACAGCCCCATGTTCCACCAGATGGAAGGTCTGGTCGTGGATAAGGGCATCACACTGGGCGACCTGCAGGGCGCTCTGAACACCTTCGTGCAGAAGATGTTCGGTGCCGACACCCGCACCCGCCTGCGTCCCTCTTACTTCCCCTTTACGGAGCCCAGCGTCGAGGTGGACGTGAGCTGCTTCGAGTGCCACGGCAAGGGCTGCCCCCTGTGCAAGCACACCGGCTGGATCGAGGTGCTGGGCGGCGGCGTCGTCAACCGCAAAGTCCTCGAGAACTGCAGCATCGACCCGGACGAGTACTCGGGCTTTGCTTTCGGCATCGGCATCGAGCGCATCGCCATGCTGAAGTACGGCATCAACAACATCGGCCTGATGTTTGAGAACAACCTGCAGTTCCTCAAGCAGTTCCACGAATAAGAGGGGAGAGAGCAAACAATGAAAGTACCTTTCAGTTGGTTAAAAGAACTCGTCGATATTGACGTTACCGCACAGGAGCTTGAAGAGAAGCTCTTCTCCTGCGGCTTTGAGGTCGAAGAGCTGATCCCGCTGGACGCCGGCATCAGCAAGGTGGTCGTGGGCAGGATCGTGGAGATGGAGCCTCAGGAAGGCACCCATCTGACCAAGTGCGTCGTGGACTGCGGCGAGTATGGCCACGACATCCGCATCAGCACCGGTGCGGCGAACATGAAGCTGGGCGACTGCGTGCCTGCCGCTCTGGACGGCTCCACCCTGCCCGGCGGCATCAAGATCAAGGCCCGCAAGATGCAGGGCGTCGAGTCCAACGGCATGCTCTGCTCCGGCGAGGAGCTGGGCCTGAACGATGACCTGTTCCCGGGCTCTGAGGTCTACGGTCTGCTCATCCTGCCCGAGGATTCCGTCCCCGGCACCGACATCGCCCCTGTGGTGGGTCTGGATGACTACATCTTCGACATCTCCATCACCGCAAACCGTCCCGACTGCCAGTCCGTGCTGGGCATCGCCCGCGAGGTGGCCGCCATCCTCGGCAAGCCCCTGCACATGCCCGCCATGGACTACAGCACCGTCTGCGACGCCGACGAGCCGATCAGCGTGAAGGTGGAGGCTCCGGACCTCTGCCCCCGCTACATGGCACACTACGTCCGCAATATCCGGATGAGCGAGTCTCCCCGCTGGATGAAGCGCCATCTGGCCCTGTGCGGCCTGCGCTCCATCAGCAATGTGGTCGATATTACCAACCACACCCTGCTGGAGATGGGCCAGCCCATGCACGCCTTCGACTTGAACAAGGTCGCCGGCCGCAGCATCACCGTCCGCCGCGCCGTGGAAGGCGAGAAGATCACCACCCTCGATGAGAAGGAGTTCACCCTGAACCCCAACAATCTGGTCATCTGCGACGCAGAGAAGCCGGTGGCTCTGGCCGGCATCATGGGCGGTGCAAACTCCGGCATGGACGACAACACCACCAGCCTGCTCTTCGAGTGCGCTACCTTCGCCCGCGACTCCGTCCGTAAGACCAGCCGCGCTCTGGGCCAGAACAGCGACTCTTCCGCCCGCTACGAGAAGGGCGTTGACCGCCACTCTCCCGAGCTGGGCCTTGCCCGCGCCCTGCACCTCATCCAGGAGCTGGACTGCGGCGACATCACCACGCTGGAATACGATTTGACCGATGGCCGTCCTCTCGAGCGCAAGCACATCGTCACCACCCCGGCCAAGATCTGCGGCGTGCTGGGCATCACCGTGCCGGACCAGACCATGATCGACATCCTCAAGCGCCTCGAGTTCACCGTGGACGTGCAGGCCGACGGCAGCTGGGACGTCTCCGCACCCCTCTACCGTGAGGATGTGGAGAGCTTCCCCGACCTGGCCGAGGAAGTCATCCGTGAGTACGGCTATGACCACATCGTACCCACCTTCCTGAACACTGCAGCTGTCACCAACGGCGGTCTGAACTACGAGCAGAAGCAGCAGCTCAAGACCAAGCGTCTGCTGGCCGCACAGGGCTTCTATGAGGCTTCCACGCTGGCCTTCTATTCCAATGCCGAGTTCGATATGCTCCACATCCCGGCGGAGGATGAGGCCCGCAAGGCCATCCGCATCCTGAACCCCATCAGCGAGAACCTGTCCGTCATGCGCACCCTGCTGGCTCCGTCCATGCTGAACGTCATCGTGGACAACCTCAAGAAGGGCAACGCTGAGGGCCGCCTGTTCGAGATGGCTCCCGTCTACCTCGCCAAGGAGCTGCCCATCAACGAGCATCCCCACGAGCGCCAGACCCTCTGCATCGGTGCCTTCGGCCCCGAAGAGGACTTCTTCACCGTCAAGGGCGCTCTGGAAGGACTGGCGGAGGGCTTTGACCTGACCTTCACCTATCAGCGTGAGACCACCAGCTGGCTCCACCCCGGCATCAGCGCCGCCGTCTACTGCAACGGCAAGCGTCTGGGCGTCTTCGGCAAGCTGGCCAACGAGATCAACGCGGAGCTGGAGATCGCCAAGGAGCAGAAGGACAGCCAGAACATCTATCTGGGCGAGCTGGACTATGAGGCTCTGATGTCCTGCGTCGAGGGTGAGCTGCGCTATAAGCCGCTGAGCCCCTATGCCGCTGTCAAGCGTGACCTGGCTCTGGTCTGCGACGAGGCTGTGGCCTGCGGCGACATCGAAGAGACCATCAAGAAGGCAAGCCCCCTCATCACGGAGGTCAAGCTGTTCGATATTTATCGCGGCGCAAACCTCGGCGAGGGCAAGAAGAGCATGGCCTTCTCCCTGACCCTCTCTGACCCCGCTGCCGAAGTCTCCAACGAGCAGGTGGAGCGCACCGTCAAGAAGGTGCTGGGCAACCTGAAGTTCAAGCTGGGCATCGAGATCCGCTAAACGGAAAGAATAAGAAATGAGTCCGTCTGTGCTGCTGGCACGGGCGGGCTTTTTCTTTGCGCCGATTTATGCTATACTTATCTTATATAGAAACACAGCAGGAGGATTCAGCGTGGAGGATTACCGCACCATCCGGGGGACAGCCATCGGAGAATACGAAGAGAAGAAGAGCCGCTTCATTGCGCAGCTCTCCTTTGCAGACAGCGAGGAGAAGGCCGTGGCCTTCCTCGAGCAGGTGCGCGCGGCCAACCGCACCGCCCGCCACAATGTCTATGCCTACCGCCTGCGGGAGGGGAGCCGGGAGCGCTACTCCGACGACGGCGAACCGGCCAAAACAGCGGGGACGCCTGCCCTGGAGGTCTTGCAGCACAGCGGACTGACCGACCTCATCGTGGTCATCACACGATACTTCGGCGGCGTGCTGCTGGGGACCGGCGGCCTCGTCCGGGCCTACACGACAGCCACGTCCCGCGCACTGGAAGCCGCCGAGGTGGTGACGGTGCGCAGCGTGGTGGCGCTGGATGTGACGGTGGACTACGGCCTCTATGAGCGGGCAGACCTGCTCATCAAGGCGGCGGGCAGCAAGCTGGCCGAACCGGAGTTCACCGATAAAGTAACCCTCCGCTGGCAGATGCCGGAGCATACCGAAGGGCCGTTGCTGACGCAGCTGCAGGAGCTGACAAGAGGCACAGCGAAGGTGGCAGTGAGCGAGCCGTTCTATGCAGCGTTCTGAAAGGCTCTCCCTTTGGGAGAGCTGGCGCGAAGCGCCTGAGAGGGCAAGGACGCTCACGGAGAAGCGAAAGCGCAGCGATAGTATCGCTCTGACAAAAGGTCTGCTCATCGCTGTGAGGCGGCCCTAACGTGCCGGGCTTGCCCTCTCCGTCACGCCTGCGGCGTGCCACCTCTCCCAAAGGGAGAGGCCTTGGCAGGCCGGGTCACTTCCTACTGGACGCCTAAGGCCCGATAAGGCGTAAAAGAGCGGGCCTTGCTACAGAGGGCAGCGGCTTCTGGACAAGCGCTCCTTGTCAAGCTGTTGCTGGCCTAGACAGCGGAGCACTACCGTTTCCGAGACATCGTGCTTTGCTCGTCCAGACGAAAGCTGACCGGCACGCCAGAGGCTCCCCCTCTGGGGGAGCTGGCGCGAAGCGCCTGAGAGGGCAAGGACGCTCACGGAGAGGTTTCGCCCACGGCAGCGTCGAAACCAGACAGAAGAATAACAAATACCAAAAATTACCACACGACAAGTCGAAACATTTTCTGACGAAGAGACATGGATTTTCCCCCTTCGACAGGGCGAATCGGTTACAATAGCCGCAGACGCGGCATTGGGATCGGCCGCGCGCGGAGAGGAGGGAAAACGAGAGAAAAAGGAGGGACACAGGATGGATGTGCGCACACGCACCGAAGAGATCGAGCGGCTGACGCTGGCCCCGTGGGCGACGTTCAGCGATGCAAGCCGGGGCAGGCAGAGACCGGAGGAACAGGACCCCATCCGCCCTGTGTTCCAGCGGGACCGCGACCGGGTGCTCCACTGCAAGGCGTTCCGGCGGCTCAAGCAGAAAACGCAGGTCTTCCTCTCGCCGGAGGGCGACCTCTACCGCACCCGCCTGACCCACACGCTGGAAGTCTCCCAGATCGCCCGCACCATCGCCCGGGCGCTGCGGCTGAACGAGGACCTGACCGAGGCCATCAGCCTCGCCCACGACCTTGGCCACACCCCCTTCGGCCACGCCGGAGAGCGGGCGCTGGATAAGCTCACGCCCGGCGGCTTCAAGCACTATATGCAGAGCCTGCGGGTGGTGGACAAGCTCGAGAAGGACGGACAGGGCCTCAACCTGACCTGGGAGGTGCGCAACGGCATCGTCACCCACACAAAAGGCACTTGGGCCGCGACGCCCGAGGGCCGCATCGTGCGGATGGCCGACCAGATCGCCTACGTCAACCACGACATCGAGGACGCCGTCCGGGCCGGTGTGCTGGACCCGGCTACCCTGCCGAAGGACTGCACCGCCGTGCTGGGCCAGACGAAGTCCGCCCGCATCACCACCATGATAAACAGCATCCTCGCCCACAGCGACGGGGATGTGGCAGTCGGCGCGGAGGAGAAGGAAGCCTTCCTCGCCCTGCGGGACTTCATGTATGCCACCGTGTATGTGGACAAGACCGCCAAGGCCGAGGAGCAGAAGGTGGACAAGGTCATCGGGGAGCTGTACGAGTATTATCTGGCCCATGTGGACCAGATGTCCAACTTCTACGTCCAGCTGGCCTATCAGGACAACCCCGAGCGGGCCGTCACCGACTATATCAGCGGCATGAGCGACGAATTTGCCATCCGGACCTTTGAGGACGTCTTTGTGCCTCGCAAGTGGCACGTTTTGTAAAAAGGAGCGCCGAACATCTTTATGATCCCACACGAATATATTGAAGAGCTGACCCGCCGCACCGACATCGTGGAGCTGGTGGGCGGCTATGTCCAGCTCAAGCGGAAGGGCCGGCTCTACGGCGGTCTGTGTCCCTTCCACAGCGAGAAGACCCCCTCGTTCTACGTCTATCCGGACACCCAGAGCTTCTATTGCTTTGGCTGCGGTGCAGGCGGCGATGCAGTGACCTTTACCAAAAAGATAAACAGCATCGACTACGTGGAGGCCGTCAAGCTGCTGGCCCAGCGGGCCGGTATGCCCGAGCCCACCGAGGACGACAAGACGGGCCGTCTGCGCAGCCGCATCCTCACCATGAACAAGGACGCGGCCCGCTTCTTCCACGCCTGCCTCAACTCCACCGTGGAGGAGGCCCGGCAGGCCCGTGCCTACTGGCGTCGGCGCGGCCTCGACGACAAGACCATCAACCGCTTCGGGCTGGGCTACGCCCCCGACGACGGGCAGGCGCTCTACCAGCATCTCCGGGACAAGGGCTACAACCAGCAGGAGCTGGACGCCAGCGGCCTGTTCAAGCGGAGCCAGTCGGGCCGCATCTACTGCCTGTTCTGGCGGCGGGTCATGACCCCCATCTTCGATCTGCGGGGCAACATCATCGCCTTCGGCGGCCGTGTGCTGGACGACTCCAAGCCCAAGTACGTCAACAGCCCCGAAACGCTGGTCTACCACAAGTCGGACACGGTGTTCGCGCTCCAGATCGCAAAGCGGAGCGCTTCCCATCGGTACGTCCTCTGCGAGGGCTACATGGATGTCATCTCCATGCATCAGGCGGGCATCGACACCGCTGTCTGCGCCTGCGGCACGGCCCTGACGCCCGACCAGATCAAGCTCATCAGCCAGTATGCCGATGAGGTCATCCTCAGCTACGACTCCGACGAGGCGGGCCAGAAGGCCACCCTCCGCTCGCTGGAACTGTTCCGCAACAGCCCGGTGCGGGTGGGCGTGCTGCAGATCCCGGGCGCGAAAGACCCGGACGAGTACATCAAGAAATACGGTGCCGACCGCTTCAAAGCCCTGCTGGACGGCGTGGGCAATGCGCTGGACTTCCGGCTGGGCCGTCTGCGCAGTCAGTACGACCTCAAACAGGATGCTCAGCGCCTCGAGTACGTCAAGGAAGCGGTGGAGATGCTGGCGCAGCGCTCCAACCCTACCGAGCAGGAGGTCTACGCCGGGCGTCTGGCCGAGGAGACGAACATCTCCAAGACCGCCATCATGGCCCAGCTGGCCGACGCCGTGAAGAAAGCGGGCAGCAAGCGCCGCCGGGAGCAGAACCGCGCCCGCCTGAAAGAGGGCGAAATGGACCAGATCAAAGTCCCCTACGGCGCAGGCCGGGGCGCACTGGGGATGGCCAGCGCCGAACAGCGGCTTCTGGCCGCCATGCTGCGGGAGCCGGGCTATATCGATAAGGTGAGCGCCCAGCTCAGGCCGGAACAGTTCCTGCAGCCCCAGCAGAAGGAGCTGTACGAAGCCATGCTCCGCTGCAAGGAGCAGGGGGTGGAGGTGAGCCTCGCCACCCTGCGGGCCTTTGTCAGCGAGGAAGCTCTGAATGAATTGAGCCGTCTTGCGGCACAATACAGCGATGTGAACTGTACGCCGGAGGACATCAAGCTCTATCTGGAACGCATCGCCCGGGGGACTCCCGTGGCCAGCCGCGCCGCCAGTATGTCAACCAACGATATTGAACAGTATCTCCAGTCGATGCGGGAACAAAAGCAGGGAACTGCTGACGCAGAAGATTCGGTCTGATCTCTCCACCGGCTGGGGCCGGAAGGAGAAGCACAGATGCAGAAAATGTCACAGACGGAAGAAATGGCGAAGATGCTGGCGGGACGCGCCCGCCGCCATGTCCTGACACCCGAGCAGGTGAGCCGTGCCATGGAAGAGCAGGACTTCGACCCGGCGGGGCTGGATGAGCTGTATGCCGCACTGGAGATGCGGGGCGTGCAGGTGGCCGAGGAAGAGACAGAGCTGCCGCTTCTGGACGAAGAGCAGATCGGAAAGCTCGAGCATGAGCTGTCTGCCGAAGGCGTGGCGCTGGACGACCCGGTGAAGACCTATCTGAAAGAGATCGGCCGGGTGCCGCTGCTCTCGGCGGAAGAAGAAGCCGCCCTTGCCCGTGCCGCGCAGGCAGGGGACGAGGACGCCCGCCGCCGTCTCAGCGAAGCGAACCTCCGCCTCGTCGTCTCGGTGGCAAAGCGGTATGCCGGGCGGGGCCTGCCCTTCCTCGATCTGATCCAGGAAGGCAACCTCGGCCTGATGAAGGCGGCGGAGAAGTTCGAGCCGGACCGGGGCTTCAAGTTCTCGACCTACGCCACCTGGTGGATACGCCAGTCCATCACCCGGGCCATCGCCGACCAGGGCCGCACCATCCGCATCCCGGTGCATCTGGTGGAGAGCATCAACCGGGTGAAGAAGACGGCAGGAGAGCTGCTGCGCCGCACAGGCCGGGAGCCCACCGCCGAGGAAATCGCCGCCCAGCTGGACATGGAGCCCGCCCGGGTGCGGGAGCTGATACAGCTGGCTCAGGACCCCATCAGCCTCGAGACGCCGGTGGGGGAGGAAGAGGACGCCCACCTCGAGGATTTCATCCAGGACGATGAGGCAGGCGTCCCCGCCGACGAGGCCGGGCGGCAGCTGCTCCGCCGGGAGCTGATGAATGTGCTCAAGAGCCTGACGCCCCGGGAAGAGCGGGTCATCGCCCTCCGCTTCGGTTTGGAGGATGGCCGCGCTCGGACGCTGGAAGAGCTGGGCCGAGAGTTCAACGTCACCCGGGAGCGGGTGCGCCAGATCGAGGCCAAAGCCCTGCGTAAGCTCCGCCACCCCAGCCGGGCCAAGCGCCTGCGGGATTATCTGGATGAATAAATTGCATTGCAAGAGTAAATGGTGACAAAATGCACAAGGGTGTTTTTGTCTGGAACGTAAAAAACAAAAAAATCAACCCCAAAATCACGCAAAGCATACACGTTCCCGGGTGTCCGATAAAAGAGGGCGTCCGGGAATTTTTTTGCCTCAAAACGGAAAAATGGCTTGACAACAGGGGTTTCAGGGTGTATACTGCATTAGTATCACATAATGGCCTAGTGCGCCAAAAAGGGAGTTTGTGCAGTGCGAGCCGGACGGGTCTCACCGAAAAGTTTGTGCAAAACGCCGGACTTCTGCGCGCGGTGCAGGCCGAATTATGTGTGTCTGCTCAAATTCGACCTGCATTTTGCAACATCCGTAGAGTATAAAAGTAAGGAGTGGTTGATTTTATGATGAAAGTCAAGCCCGTCAAGCTCGGCAAGACCGAGCGCATGAGCTTCTCCCACATCGACGAAGTCATCAGTATGCCGAACCTCATCGAGGTCCAGAAGAACTCTTATCAGTGGTTCCTGGACGAGGGCCTGAAAGAGGTCTTCCACGACATCGGCACCATTGAGGACTACACCGGCAATCTGGCACTGAGCTTTGTGGACTTCCGCCTCGACAAGGAGCCGAAGTACAGCATCAAAGAGTGCAAAGAGCGCGACGTGACCTATGCAGCGCCCCTGCGCGTCACCGCCCGTCTGCTGAACAAGGAGACCGGCGAGGTGAAGGATCAGGAGATCTTCATGGGCGACTTCCCCCTGATGACCGACGCAGGCACCTTTGTCATCAACGGTGCAGAGCGCGCCATCGTCAGCCAGCTGGTCCGTTCTCCCGGCGTATTCTACGGCCATGATCACGATAAGGTGGGCAACGACCTGTACAGCGCCACCATGAACCCCAACCGCGGTGCCTGGCTGGAGTACGAGACCGACGCTTCCAACGTGTTCTATGTCCGTATCGATAAGAACCGCAAGCTGCCCGTCACCGTGCTCTGCCGCGCACTGGGCCTGTCTTCCAACGAGGACATCCTGAACTACTTCGGCGAGGATGAGCGCATCCTTGCCACTCTGGAAAAGGATACCACCAAGAACACCGAGGAAGGCCTGCTGGAAGTCTACCGCAAGCTGCGCCCCGGTGAGCCTCCCACGGTGGAGTCCGCTACCAGCCAGCTCAATATGCTCTTCTTCGACCCCCGCCGCTACGATCTGTCCCGGTTCGGTCGTTATAAGATGAACAAGAAGCTGTCTCTGGCACGCCGCATCACCGGCTACATCGCCGCTGAGAACGTCGTCGCTCCTCTGACCGGCGAACTGCTCATCGAGAAGGATTCCAAGATCACCCGTCAGATGGCTGAGGCCGCTGACAACGCCGGCGTCAACATCGTCGTGCTGAACGTCGAGGGCAAGAAGGTCAAGGTCATCACCAATGGCTGTGTTGATGCTCAGGGCTTCTTCTCCTTCGACGTCAAGGAGTGCGGCATCAATGAGCGCTGCTCCTTTGAGGAGATCGAGAAGATCCTCGACACCACTTCGGACGTGGAAGAGCAGAAGGAGCTGCTGCGCCGCAACCACGACCAGCTCATCGGCCGCACCGTCACCGTGACCGACATTCTGTCTTCCATCAACTATCTGAACGGCCTGGGCCACGGCATCGGCACCACCGATGACATCGACCATCTGGGCAACCGCCGCATCCGCAGCGTCGGTGAGCTGCTGCAGAACCAGTTCCGCATCGGCTTCTCCCGCATGGAGCGCGTCATCCGTGAGCGCATGACCCTGCAGAGCCAGGATCAGAGCGTCATCACTCCGCAGGCCCTCATCAATATCCGTCCTGTGGTCGCCGCCATCAAGGAGTTCTTCGGTTCTTCTCCGCTGTCCCAGTTCATGGACCAGAATAACCCCTTGGCTGAGCTGACCCACAAGCGCCGTCTGTCTGCTCTGGGCCCCGGCGGTCTGAGCCGTGACCGCGCAGGCTTCGAAGTCCGCGACGTCCACTACAGCCACTATGGCCGTATGTGCCCCATCGAGACTCCTGAAGGCCCCAACATCGGTCTGATCTCCTATCTGGCATCCTACGCCAAGATCAATGAGTACGGCTTTGTTGAGGCTCCTTACCGCAAGGTCAAGAAGACCTACGACGAGAAGGGCCGCCTCATCGACCAGGTCGTCACCGACGAGGTCGAGTATATGACCGCTGACGTCGAGGACGAGTACGTCGTTGCTCAGGCCAACGAGCCTCTGGACGAGACCAAGCACTTCAAGCGCGCCCGCGTTTCTGCCCGCCGCCGCGACGACATTCTGGAGATCGACGCCGAGAAGGTCGATTATATGGACGTCTCGCCCCGAATGATGGTCTCTGTCGCTACCGCCTGCATCCCCTTCCTGGAGAACGATGACTGTAACCGTGCTCTGATGGGTTCCAACATGCAGCGTCAGGCAGTGCCTCTGATGGTCACCCAGCAGCCCATCGTTGCTACCGGTATGGAGTACAAGGCTGCTACCGACTCCGGCACCGCTGTTCTGGCAAAGAACGACGGTATCGTTGAGAAGGTGGACGCTGACCATGTCGAGGTGCGTAACGCTCAGGGCGCCGTGGACAACTATTCTCTGGTCAAGTTCGCCCGCTCCAACGCAGGCACCTGCATCAACCAGCGCCCCATCGTCGAGGTGGGCGAGAACGTCAAGGCCGGTCAGGTGCTGGCCGACGGCCCCGCAATGCGCAACGGCGAGATCTCTCTGGGCAAGAACGCCCTCATCGGCTTCATGACCTGGGAGGGCTACAACTACGAGGACGCCGTCCTGCTGAACGAGAAGATCGTCCGTGAGGACGTTTACACCTCTATCCACATTGAGGAATATGAGACCGAGTCCCGCGACACCAAGCTGGGACCCGAAGAGATCACCCGCGACATCCCCAACGTCTCTGAGGATGCTCTGAAGGACCTGGACGAGCGCGGCATCATCCGCATCGGCGCCGAGGTCAAGAGCGGTGATATTCTGGTCGGCAAGGTCACCCCGAAGGGCGAGACCGAGCTGACCGCTGAGGAGCGCCTGCTCCGTGCCATCTTCGGCGAGAAGGCCCGCGAGGTGCGTGACACCTCTTTGCGTGTGCCTCACGGCGAGTACGGCATCATCGTGGACGTCAAGGTCTTTACCCCGGAGAACAGCGACGAGCTGCAGCCCGGTGTGCGCGAGGTCGTCCGCTGCTACATCGCTCAGAAGCGTAAGATCAGCGTCGGCGATAAGATGGCAGGCCGTCACGGCAACAAGGGTGTCGTTTCCCGCATCCTGCCGCAGGAGGATATGCCTTACCTGCCCGACGGCACCCCGCTGGACATCGTGCTGAACCCCCTGGGCGTTCCTTCCCGTATGAACATCGGTCAGGTGCTGGAAGTCAACCTGGGCTACGCGGCAAAGGCTTGTGGCATCAAGGTCATGACCCCCGTCTTCGACTCCGCCCGCGAGGCTGACATCGGCGATACCTTCGATACCGCCCGCGAGATGTGGCACGGCGAGAATGCTCCTGCATATCCCACCAAGCTCCCCAAGCTGATGGGCGAGAAGGGTCACATCATCGACTTCTCCAAGATCGAGCTGGACCGCGACGGCAAGACCACCGTTTACGATGGCCGTACCGGTGAGAAGTTCGATAACCGCGTTACCGTCGGTTATATGTACTACCTCAAGCTGCATCACCTCGTTGATGATAAGATCCATGCCCGTTCTACCGGCCCCTACTCTCTGGTCACCCAGCAGCCTCTGGGCGGCAAGGCCCAGTTCGGCGGCCAGCGCTTCGGCGAGATGGAGGTCTGGGCTCTGGAGGCTTACGGTGCTGCTTACACCCTGCAGGAGATCCTGACCGTCAAGTCCGATGACGTCGAGGGCCGTGTCAAGACCTACGAGGCCATCGTCAAGGGCGAGCCCATCCCGCAGCCGGGCATCCCCGAGTCCTTCCGCGTCATGCTCAAGGAACTGCAGTCTCTGGGTCTGGACGTCGTGGTCCAGGACAAGGAAGGCAACGAGATCGATATGCGCCAGAACTTCGACGACGAAGAGACCGGCTTCGATATGCGTGATGTTGCCGGCACCGAGACTGTCGCCAACGAGAACGAGCTGCTGAACGATTACACCATCAAGGACGCCGATGCTGGTTTCGATGATCCCTCCGTGCTGGAGGATGACAACTCTGCCGCTGCAGAGTCCGCTTCTGACGAAGTGAACATCGACGAATAATAAGGCCCCTTTGAGAAAGCTGTGTTTCCCTGCGCGGTGCGCGTGCTGCCGCCGCAGGGCAGGGGAGGGCAGCGGGTCTTCCAACGTCAACTGTTATCATCGAGACTATAAAGATTAAGAAAGGGTTCGTTTCATGGAAAACAACGTCTTCGATTCGATCAAAATCGGCCTTGCCTCTCCTGACCAGATCCGCAACTGGAGCTATGGCGAGGTGAAGAAGCCTGAGACCATCAACTACCGCACCCTGAAGCCGGAGCGCGACGGTCTGTACTGCGAGCGCATTTTTGGACCTACCAAGGACTGGGAGTGCCACTGCGGCAAGTATAAGCGCATCCGTTATAAGGGCAAGATCTGCGACCGCTGCGGCGTCGAGGTGACCAAGGCCAAGGTCCGCCGTGAGCGTATGGGCCACATCGAGCTGGCCGCTCCTGTGAGCCACATCTGGTACTTCAAGGGCATCCCCAGCCGCATCGGCCTGATGCTGGACATCAGCCCCCGCCTGCTGGAGAAGGTCCTCTACTTTGCAAGCTATATCGTCACCGACCCCGGTCTGACCCCGCTGGAAAAGAAGCAGCTGCTGACCGAGAAAGAGTACCGCGAGATGCGCGAGCGCTACGGCGACGAGTTCGAGGCTGCGATGGGTGCTGAGGCCGTTCAGGACCTGCTGAAGGAGATCGACCTCGACCAGCTCAGCGCTGAGCTGACTGCCGAGGTGGAGAAGTCCTCCGGCCAGAAGAAGGTGCGTATCCTGAAGCGTCTGGAAGTCGTCGAGGCTTTCCGCGTTTCCGGCAACCGCCCCGAGTGGATGGTCATGGACGTGCTGCCCGTGCTGCCGCCTGACCTGCGCCCCATGGTCCAGCTGGACGGCGGCCGTTTTGCCACCTCCGACCTGAACGACCTGTACCGCCGCGTGATCAACCGCAACAACCGTCTGCGCCGTCTGCTGGAGCTGGGCGCTCCCGACATCATCGTGCGCAACGAGAAGCGTATGCTGCAGGAAGCAGTGGACAGCCTGATCGACAACGGCCGCCGCGGCCGTCCGGTCACCGGCCCCAACAACCGCGCACTGAAGAGCCTTTCCGATATGCTGAAGGGCAAGCAGGGCCGCTTCCGTCAGAACCTGCTGGGCAAGCGTGTTGACTACTCCGGCCGTTCCGTTATCGTCGTCGGCCCTGAGCTGAAGATGGACCAGTGCGGTCTGCCCAAGGAGATGGCTCTGGAGCTGTTCAAACCCTTCGTCATGAAAGACCTGGTCGAGAAGGGTGTTGCCAACAACATCAAGTCTGCCCGCAAGATGGTCGAGCGCGCCCGCCCCGAGGTCTGGGATTCCCTCGAGACCGTCATCAAGGGCCACCCCGTCCTGCTGAACCGTGCACCTACGCTGCACCGTCTGGGCATTCAGGCCTTTGAGCCTGTCCTGGTCGAGGGCCGTGCCATCAAGCTGCACCCCCTGGTCTGCACCCCCTTCAACGCTGACTTCGACGGCGACCAGATGGCTGTCCATCTGCCGCTGTCCACCGAGGCCCAGCGCGAGGCCAAGATGCTGATGCTGGCCTCCGGCAACCTGCTGAAGCCCTCTGACGGTGAGCCCGTCACCGTGCCCACGCAGGATATGATCCTGGGCAGCTACTACCTGACCCTCGTCAACCCCGACGATAAGGGCCACGGCAAGATCTTCCGCGACGAGGACGAGGCCATGATGGCCTATTCCGAGGGCCTCATCACGCTGCAGGCACCCATCAAGGTGCGCCGCACGATGGTCTTTGACGGCGTCGCGGAGACCGGCCTGGTCGATACCACGATGGGCCAGATCATCTTCAACACCCCCATCCCGCAGGATCTGGGCTACGTGGACCGCACCAATCCCGCCACCAAGTTCGACTACGAGATGAACCCCCGCACCCTCAAGATCGCATCCGGCGGCAAGAGCGACAAGCTGACGAAGAAGGGCCTGCCCGACATCATCAGCCGCTGCCTGACCAAGCACGGCACCAAGACCTGCGCCATGATGCTGGATCAGATCAAGGCTCAGGGCTACAAGTACTCCACCCTGTCTGCCATCACCGTCGCTGTTCCCGATGCTATTATGCCTGACGAGAAGCCGGAAATTCTGGCTGCCGCCGATAAGAAGATCGAGAAGGTCATGAAGAACTTCAACCGCGGCCTGATCTCCGATGAGGAGCGCTACCGCAAGACGGTTGAGATCTGGCAGGCCGCCACGGAGGAGGTCTCCGAGGCTCTGAGCGAAAACCTGAAGAAGAACCACCAGCGCAACCCCATCTATATGATGTCCGATTCCGGTGCCCGTGGTTCTATGGACCAGATCAAGCAGCTGGCCGGTATGCGCGGCCTGCTGGCCAATACTGCCGGTAAGACGCTGGAGATGCCTATCCGAGCCAACTACCGTGAAGGCCTGAATATCCTGGAATACTTCATCTCCTCCCGAGGCGCTCGTAAGGGTCTGGCCGATACCGCTCTGCGTACCGCTGACTCCGGCTACCTGACCCGCCGTCTGGTCGATGTCTCTCAGGAAGTCATCATCCGCGAGGAGGACTGCCACGCTACCGAGGGCATCTGGGTCCGCGAGATCAGCGAGGGCAAATCTGTTGTCGAGAGCTTCAAGGAGCGTCTGAACGGCCGCTACTCCCTGCATGATGTGCACGATCCCGCCACGGGTGAGCTGCTCGTCAGCAAGGAAAAGATGATGGATATGTTCGACGCCGAGAAGATCGTCAACGCCGGTATTACCGAGCTGGAGATCCGCTCCGTCATGACCTGCCGTGCACACGTCGGCGTCTGCGCCCACTGCTACGGTTCCAATATGTCCAACGGTGAATGCGTCAAGGTCGGTGAGTCTGTCGGTATCATTGCTGCAGAGTCCATCGGTGAGCCCGGTACCCAGCTGACCATGCGTACCTTCCATACCGGCGGTATCGCATCTGCCGAAGACATCACCCAGGGTCTTCCCCGCGTTGAGGAACTGTTTGAGAGCCGCCGCCCGAAGGCGATGGCCATCATGTCCGAGATCGCCGGTACGGTCCACATCGACGATACCAAAAAGAGCCGCCATGCCGAGATCACCGGCACGGACGAGAACGGCGCTCCGGTTACCAAGAGCTACCTGATTCCGTTCGGCCAGCGCCTCAAGGTTATGGAAGGCGACGAGGTCGCCAAGGGCGCACTGCTGACCGAGGGTCATGCTTACCCGCAGGACATCCTCGCCATCCAGGGCCCCATCGCCACCCAGAACTACCTGATCAGCGAGGTCCAGAAGGTCTACCGTCTGCAGGGCGTTGACATCAACGATAAGCATATCGAGGTCATCGTCCGCCAGATGATGCGCAAGGTCCGTGTGGAGGACGCCAACGACGCCACCGGCCTGCTGTCCGGCGCCATGGCCGACGTGCTGGAGGTGGAGGACGAGAACGCCAAGGTGCGGGCCCGCATCGCCGCCGGTGAGGTCAACGCCGAGACCGGTGAGCCGCTGCAGGAGGCCACCTATACTCAACTGCTGATGGGTATCACCAAGGCCTCTCTGGCCACCGATTCCTTCCTGTCCGCTGCCTCCTTCCAGGAGACTACCAAGGTTCTGACCGAGGCCGCCATCAAGGGCAAGGTGGACCATCTGGTGGGCCTGAAGGAGAACGTCATCATCGGTAAGCTGATCCCCGCCGGCGCCGGCCTGAACGCCTACCGCCATTTCGCTGAGGAGCTGGTGCCTGAGGAGGGCGCTGCCGACAGCGTATCCATGGAGGAGAACATGCCTGCGGAAGAGCCTGCCGCCGAGACGGAGGAGTAAGCGATCCCTATCATAACGTACTGAAAAGAGCGCCCTGTGGGGCGCTCTTTTTTCTGCCCGGAAACGGAGGCTTTTCCCGATGGGCTGCGTTGGTCCATTTCCGGGGAATTGGTCATTTCGACGGCATAGCGGAATCTGAGGCCGGAAAAACGTAGAAAAATTCCGCCATACGGAATGAACGCTTGACGCAGACCGGTGGAGACGGTATGATAGAGAAAAATATCCGTCGGAGAAGGGAGAGCACCATGATCTACTATACCGCCGATCTGCACTTTCACTATGCACTGCTGCTTCCCTCCCGGCCTTTTGCCACCGTAGAGGAGATGGATGAGACGCTGGTGAAAAACTGGAACGACACCGTGGGTCCGGAGGACACCGTCTATCTGGTGGGAGACATCGGCTGGAACGGCGGCCGGGTGCCGGGAGAGCTGCTGGAGCGGCTGTCGGGCCATAAGCACCTGATCCGTGGCAACCACGACACCGGCTATGAGGACGCCGGGCGGCTGTACCGCTGGTTCGAGACGGTGACGGACTTCAACGAGATCGACGACGGGGAGACCCACATCCTTCTGTGCCACTATCCCATGCTGTACCACAAGCGGGGCTACATGATCCACGGACACCTCCACCACGGGCGGGGCCGGGACTATGAGCTGCTGCGGCAGCTGCCCCGTGTGCTGAATGCCGGGGTGGATGTGAACCGCTATCGTCCGGTGACGCTGGCGGAGCTGGTGGAGAACAACCGGGCCTTCTATGCCGGGGAGCGGGACGATGAGGTGCCACCACCGCCGCCTATGGAGCGAGGGCTGCCCGGCAGCTTGCCTGGAAAGCCGGACTTTCGGCCCATCCCCCGGCGGAAGGAGGACGTATGATGCCGCAGGAAAAGGGAAGCGTGCGGTCGCTGGGCAAGGCGCTGGAGCTGCTGGAGCTGCTGAACCGGAGCCGGGTCCCCATGACCCTTCAGGCGCTGAGTCAGGCCTCCGGCTACCCCAAGAGCACCATCCACTCGCTGCTGGCCACCCTGCGGAGCTACGGCTGCATCCGGCAGGAGTCGGA
>ENA-ORLM01000606-ORLM01000606.1-human-gut-metagenome-genome-assembly--contig:-NODE-606-length-31719-cov-5.126730_pt1 | contig 31719 bp, 31 predicted proteins | sample MGYA00243063_ERZ508815 | MGnify/ENA primary metagenome ERZ508815 (study PRJEB26277, sample SAMN04329768) | human gut metagenome | biome: human-associated habitat | host: Homo sapiens | place: USA...
TCACGGCGGGATCGGTAAGTTCCACGCCGGTCGGCAGACCGTTTACCTGCAATTCCTTCGCGGCTTCTCCGAAGGTCCAGCCGTCCATGGTAACGGTAATATCATTGGCTGTGGGCTTTTCTTGCAGAGTCAGCGTGATCTCTACCGGAATAACTTTGTAGTTTCGACTGGTCACATTAACGGTTACATATGCTCGCATACCTACGAGATTGCTGGCCATCGGCTTCATGGTGATCGTTAAAATATCACCGTTTAACGCAGTATTAGTCAAATCCACATAGTCGGATTGAGAAGTAATGCCGAAAGCAGCGAGTGCCAGAGAGTCGCCGTGGCGAACTTTATTCTTCGTCAGTTCCTGATTCAAATCCACTGTAAAGGTTTGGGAAACAGAAGAAGGATGCATATTGTTTACCGCTACGGGAACCGTTCCGTTGTATTGAGTTGCCTGCTGGATAGTCAAGCCCCATTCGCTGGTAGCCGCATTGGTGGTATCCGTATCATTAAATACCGCTTCGATGATGTAGTTGCCCGCATCAGTTGGGTTTTCGTTCAGCTTTTCACCCTTGATATAGGTATTACCCTCGTTTTTTGTGGCAGTATACCAGTTAAACTCTGCAATATCACTGTATGTACCGCCGGAAATCGTCAAACGGTCAGAAGCCGGGTTGGCAAGCTGGGTGCCGTCGAATGTTTTGCCATACGGATAACCTTGCCAGCTTCGGATCGTCGGCGTCGCCTTGGTGATCTTAAAGCCGCGGGTTACGGTCAGGCCCTCTACCGTGATGCTGGCCGTGTAGGAGCCAGGCAGGGTGGGCGCGGTCGTGCCGAGATCCTCGCCGGTCTTGCTGTTCTGATAATAGATTTTGATCGTCGAGACCTTCGGGCCGCGCCAGGCGGTCTGTTGGCTGGCGTCTACCCATGCATTCTTACCATTATAGCCGTACGTTGTGTCTCGGACCTTAAGCCACACAAAACCGCCGTTATTGCCATCGCCGTCGTTGGTGGTCACCGGGCAGTTGGGAGTGGCGCATTTGGCATTGATCGTTTCACTCGTATCGGTCTTTTTGTTGAACCGCCAGTCATGGTCGTGGCCGTTGAAATGGAGCGTTCCGTCGTCCTTTTTTGTGAACGAGTACCCCTTGTCCTTCACGTCGGAGGAGAAGATGCTCTCATAATCCTCCCCCACCCCGCCGGTGGCGATGTCCGCGCTGGCTTCACCCTGGGTGGTGATGCCGATTTTGGACGCGGCGTCCAGGGTTCCTTCGACGGTGATGGTCTTGCCCGTGGACAGGAACACATTGTAATCGAGGGTGCCAACAAGTATGCCGTTGTTATAGACGTTTTTATAGTTGCCGGTGACGCTTACCTTACCGCTGACGGTGAAGGCGCCGGGGTAGGTGGCGCCGACATTGTTTTTGTAATCGCACAGATCCACACCGTAGCCAGCGTTGCCGGTAATGGAGCCGCCGGACATGATGAACTCGCCGCCGTTCACATACACACCGCTGCTGTTACCGTAAAGGCTGCTGTTGCCCGAGATCTCGCCGCCGGACATATTAAATACGGCGCGGGATGAGTCGGCATAGGTAGGGGCAACGTACACACTGCCTCCGCCGGAATAGCCCATGTTATCAGTGATCTTGCCACCGTACATATTGAAAACGGAGTACGTCGCGACATAGACACCCGCGCCGAACGTACCTCTGTCGTTATAATTACCATCGGTTTGGTTGCCGGTGATGTTGCCGCCGTACAGATTGAAGGTGCCGAACACCATCACGCCGCGGCCTCTCTTCTCGGCTTCGTGCGTGACCGTACCGGCCGTGCCGCAGTCGGTGAGGGTGAAGGTTTTGCCCTTGTCCACCTCAATAACATTAATACTTGTTGTAGTCGCCGTGATGCTGTGGCCGTTGAGGCAGAGCACCACGCCGTCCTCCGGATGCCAGGTTTCACTCACTTTGACATCTTTCATGAGGTAGTAGTGGCCGCCCGCCCGCAGACCGGTTACACCCATGGCACCTGTCCAAGTCACATTATCGTGATTCTCGTCATCCGTACAGCTTGCGCCGCAGATGGGGTGCTGGTGTCCGCCCGCCGCCAGTGCCGCAGACTGGCTGAACCAGGCGGACAGTGCCTCCAGCTTCTCCGTGTTTTTCAGCTGTGCCTGCTGTCCCTCGGTCAGGGTTTCATAATACGCGTCGCAGGCGGTCTGAAACGCCTCGTAGACCGCCATGGCATCCGCATCGTCCATGCCGTCCAGCGCCTTCGCGTCAGGCAGAGCGTCGATCATCGCCTGCAGGTTGGCCACGGCCTGCTTTGCGGCAGAGTCCTCCTGCTGTTCTTCCTGCTCCGCAGGCTGGCTCTTCTGCTTCGCTTCCGCAGACTGGCCCTCCTGCTCAGGGGCCGCAGGCTGGTTTTCCTGCTTCGCTTCCCCGTTTGCCGGGTCTGTCGATTCCTCCACGGCCGGGGGCGTCTGCGCCGTCCCCTCCGGCTCCGCCGCCAGCGCCGCCGTGGGCAGCCGCGTCAGGCACAGGGCCAGCGCCATGAGACAGCTCAAGATACGCTTCTTCATAGGTTTCCTCCTGTTCGTTTCTTTCTCTGTCCGAATTGATCTCCCGCGGACAGAGAGCTTCCCGTAGGGAGTCCTCCCTACGGGTCCGGGGGCGCCCCCGGACAGTTTTTCAGTTTTCGATGTTCAGTGTAGCATATTTTCCGCGCCTTGCGGGGCCGTCTGCACGAAACGTCCTTTTTTCGACACGAAATGTCACCGGAGCGGCCCCGGCCAACATTTCTTCTGTATCCGGCCTCTTTTTTCGCGATAAGATCATACACCGTACACCGGTGTACGATGCAAGAACTTTTTTGAACTTCGGAAGAAATTTTACGAAACCCGGCGAAAAGCAGTTCTTTCTTAGTAAAATCGCCCATGCCGCCCCGTCATCTTCTTCTGGAGGAACGCAACCGAACACAAAGCCCTCCCCTTCTCCGCAAATCAAACCGCGCCCGGTGCGTTCTTGAACCGCACCGGGCGCTTGCTCTGGTTTATAAAATAGTCAATGCTAAACATCTGCAGAGTACAATGGAGCTATTCCCAATAGAGAGCATATCACCCTTCGGAACATCCCACTTGGGGGATCTCCTCCCCCACGCTCTTTTGATGCGATTAATGCTGATCGGCCAGACGGCGGTAACCGCTGTAACGCTCCTGTGCATCCTGAGTGGCCTTGTCATAGAGCTCCTGTGCCTTTTCGGGGAAGGAGAGCTTCAAAGAGGCGTAACGGTTCTGTCCCATGAGGAATTGCTGGAAGTCACCGTTGGGTTCTTTGGAATCCAGCGTGAAGGGATTCTTCCCATCCTGCTTCAGACGGGGATCATAGCGGTAGAGGTGCCAGTAACCGCACTCCACAGCTTTTTTCTCTTCCAACTGGCTCAGGCCCATGCCGCACTTCATACCATGCTCAATGCAGGGACAATATGCGATGACCAGGGAGGGGCCGGGATAGGCTTCTGCTTCACGGATAGCCTTCAGAGTCTGAGCGGGATCGGCACCCATGGCCACCTGTGCCACATACACATAGCCATAGCTCATGGCCATCATGCCCAGATCTTTCTTCTTGGTGTTTTTGCCGCCGGCAGCAAACTTGGCGATGGCGCCGACCGCCGTGGACTTGGAAGCCTGACCGCCGGTGTTGGAGTACACTTCGGTATCCAGCACGAGAACATTGATATCCTTGCCGGAGGCCAAAACGTGATCCAGGCCGCCATAGCCGATATCATAGGCCCAGCCGTCACCGCCGAAGGCCCAGACGGACTTCTTGGTCAGGAATTCCTTGTTGTTGCGAATAAATACGGCATTGTCACTGCTGTCATTTTCGATAGCGGACAGCAGGGCATCGCTGACTGCCCGGGACTGTGCGGCATCATTACCGTTTTCCAGATAAGCTTCGCAGGCTTCCTGAGCGACGCCATCTGCTGCCAAAGCGGACACAGCGGCAATCAACTGCTTCTGGATGGCATCCTGACCCAGCAGATAACCGTAGGCGTATTCAGCGTTGTCCTCAAACAGACTCATAGCCCATGCGGGATCGTGGCCCTTCTTATCTGTGCAGTAGGGGGAGGAAGGCGTAGAGCCGCCGTAAGCGGAGGAACAGCCGGAGGCATTGGTGATGTACATACGGTCACCAAACAGTTGGCTCACCAGCTTGATATAAGGGGTCTCGCCGCAGCCGGCGCAGGCACCGGAGAATTCAAAGTAGGGCTTGGCAAACTGGGAAGATTTCACATTCTTATCACTGACAGCATCCTTCTTGATAGTGACTTCTTCCACGGCATAGGTCCAGTTCTCCGCTTCTTTGACCTGGCTTTCCAAGCTCTGCATGGTGATGGCAGTATCCTTGGCCAGACAGACATTCACGCAGCTGCCGCAGCCGGTGCAGTCATAGGGAGAGACCTGAAGCCGGTAGGTGTACTTGCCGTTCATGCCCTTAGCGGCAACAGTCTCAAATTCGGCGGGCTTGGCAGATTCCTCAGCCTCGTCCAGCAAAATGGGACGGATAGCGGCATGGGGGCAGACCAGTGCGCACTGGTTGCACTGCAGGCACTTGGAGGAGTCCCATGCGGGGACTTCCACGGCTGCGCCGCGCTTTTCAAACTTGGAGGTGCCTGCGGGCCAGGTGCCGTCAGCCAGACCGTACTTCACCATGGTGGATACAGGCAGGCTGTTGCCCTCCTGGCGGTTCATCGCGTCCACCACGTCCCGGATGAAGTCCGGCTCGTCCTTCCGGACGGGGGCGTCCTGGGCGGTGAGCCAGCTGTCCGGGATCTCCACGGCCACCAGCTCGTTGATGCCGTACTCGATGGAGGCGTTGTTCATGTCCACAACGGCCTGCCCCTTCTTCTTGAAGTAGGTCTTGTAGATGGCGTCCTTCATCTCCGTGACGGCCTGGTCAATGGGGATCACCGCAGAGAGCTTGAAGAAGGCGGCCTGCAGAATCGTATTCGTGCGGCTGCCCAGGCCCAGCTTCCGGGCGATGGAGATGGCGTCGATGGTGTAGAGCTTGGCGTGCTTTTCCGCCAGGGCCCGCTTCATGGAGGCGGGCAGGTTCTTCTCCAGGCCCTCCAAGTCCCAGGGGCAGTTCAGCAGGAAGGTGCCGCCGTCCTTCAGATCCTTGACCATGTCATACTTGTGAACATAGGACGGCGTGTGGCAGGCCACAAAGTCCGCGGCAGTCACCAGATAGGGCGCACGGATGGGAGATTTGCCGAAGCGCAGGTGGCTTTGGGTCAGACCGCCGGATTTTTTGGAGTCATACACAAAGTATGCCTGACAGTACAGATCCGTGGCATGACCGATGATCTTAATGGAGTTCTTATTAGCGCCCACAGTACCGTCGGAGCCCATGCCCCAGATCTCCGCATCGGTCTGACCGGCGGGAGTGGTGTTGATCTCCTGAAGCACCGGCAGAGAGGTGAAGGTCACGTCATCCACAATACCCACCGTAAAGTGGTTCTTGGGGGTCTCTTGCTTCAGATTCTCAAACACAGCCAAAATCTGGCCGGGGGTAGTGTCTTTGGAGGACAGGCCATAACGGCCGCTCACGATCTCCATGGGGATACCCTTTTCCTGGTAAACGGTGCAAATATCCTGATACAGGGGTTCACCTGCGGAGCCGGGTTCCTTAGTGCGGTCCAGCACGGCCAGACGCTTGCAGGCAGCAGGCACGGCTGCCAGGAAATGCTCCACAGAGAAGGGCCGATACAGATGGACATTAATGAGACCGACCTTTTCACCTTTTGCGGTGAGGTAATCTACGGTCTCCTTGGCAGTCTCGGCAGCAGAACCCATCAAGATGATGACGCGTTCCGCGTCGGGAGCACCGTAATAATTGAAGAGATGATACTCCCGGCCGGTGAGCTTGCTGATCTCGGCCATGTATTTCTCCGTAGCTTCGGGGATGGCATCCACCTTCTGGTTGCAGGCCTCGCGGCACTGGAAGAAGATGTCGGGATTCACCGTGGTACCGCGGGTAGCGGGATGCTCAGGGTTCAGAGAGTTGGCGCGGAAGGCCCGCAGGGCATCCATGTCCACCAGAGGCCGGAGATCTTCATAGTCCAGTGCTTCGATCTTCTGGATCTCATGAGAGGTACGGAAGCCGTCGAAGAAGTGCAGGAAAGGCATACGGCTGTGAATGGCGGTCAGGTGTGCCACGGCACCCAGATCCATAGCCTCCTGGGGAGAGGAGGATGCCAGCAGGGCGAAGCCGGTCTGTCGGACGCCCATGACGTCGCTGTGGTCGCCGAAGATGCTCAGTGCGTGAACGCTGAGTGTCCGCGCAGAGACGTGGAATACGCCGGGGAGCATTTCGCCTGCGATCTTATACATATTGGGGATCATCAGCAGCAGACCCTGAGAAGCTGTATAGGTGGTGGTCAGGGCGCCGGACTGCAGGGCGCCGTGGACTGTACCGGCAGCACCGCCCTCAGACTGCATCTCCACGACCTGTACCGGCTGACCGAACAGATTCTTTTTACCGTTGGCAGCCCATTCGTCTACATGCTCTGCCATAGGAGAGGACGGCGTGATGGGAAAAATACCCGCAACTTCCGTAAAGGCGTAAGAGATATATGCCGCCGCCTGATTGCCGTCCATGATTTCGATTTTCTTGCTCATGTTCTTTCCTTCTCCGTTTTTTGATTTCCGGCAGGTTACAGATCCTTCAGTTTATTCAGATCCATAATGGCACCCTTGGAGCCGGAGGCCGCCAGCTTGCAGTACAGGCCTAGCCAGCCGCTGGTAAACTTCGGTGCGGGGCGCTTCCAGTCTTTCAAGCGGGCTTCAATTTCTTCCTGAGAGACCAGCAGGTCCAGCTGGCGTTTCTCGACATCAATACAAATCCGATCTCCGTCCCTTACGATGGCAATGGGGCCGCCCTCGGCGGCTTCGGGAGAGATATGGCCCACAAAGCAGCCGTTGTTGGTGCCGGAGAAACGGCCGTCGGTGATGAGGGCGGTGCTCTTGGAGAGGCCTCTGCCATAGAGGTACTTCATGGCCTTGTACATCTCTCGCATGCCGGGGCCGCCTTTGGGGCCCTCGTAGCGGATGACCACCACATGTCCCTCGTGGATCTTACCGGCCAAAATGGCCTCCTCGGCCTCCTCCTCGGAGTCGAAGCAGATGGCCTCGCCCTCAAAGTGGTGCAGGCTCTTGTCAAAGGCGCCGGGCTTCGTCACGCCGGTATCCGGCGCCAAATTGCCCCGCAGCACCGCCACGCCGCCGGAATAGCCGAATGGATCATCCAGGGTGTGGTTCACCAGGCCCGTGGCGGGATAGAGGTAGTGATGGGTCTTGATATTCTCCTCCAGCGTTTGGCCGGTCACGGTCATGACGCCGGTATCCAGCAGGGTCTGCAGGTTCTCCATCAGCCGGGGAACGCCGCCGTCCTTGTAGAAGTCCACGATGTTATACTTGCAGGCGGGGTTCATCTTGGCCAGCTGGGGGGTGGTGCGGGAGAGGCTGTCGAACTCGCTGAGCACGTCCATGTCGATCTGGGCCTCGTGGGCAATGGCCGTCAGGTGCATGACTGCGTTGGTGGAGCCGCTCATGGCAAGGCAGGCCTTGATGGCGTTGCGGATGGAGCCCTCGGTGATGACCTTCCGGGCGGTGATCCGCTTTTCCACCAGTTCCATAATCTTGATGCCGGTCTCTTCGCCCTTGGCCAGCCGGGCGGCGGAAACTGCCGGTGCCGTGCCGCCGTCCGGCAGGGTCATGCCCAGCGCTTCAGACAGGGCGCACATAGTATTGGCCGTACCCAGATAGGAGCAGGAGCCGCAGCCGGGGCATGCGGTGTCCTCCAGGGCCACATATTCCGCCTCCGTGATCTTGCCGGCAGAGAGCATGCCGTAGGCCTCCGTGGCGGAGGTCTGGTCGGACTGGCGGCCGTCGAACTCTACACCGCCCTCCATGGGTCCGCCGGGCAGCAGAATGCAGGGGATGTCCAGCCGGGCCGCCGCCATCAGCATGCCGGGAACGATCTTGTCGCAGGAACCCAGCAACACCAGGCCATCGAACAGGTTGATCTGGGCCATTGTTTCGATAGAACTGGCGATCAGCTCCCGGGATGGCAGGATATAATGCATGCCTCCGTGGCCGTTGGCCATGCCGTCGCAGCCGCCGATGACACCAAACTCGATGGGCGTGCCGCCGGCCCGGTAGATACCATCTTTTACTCGCTGCGCCACCTGACGGAGATTATAGTGGCCGGGTACACATTCGCTCCACGCATTGGCGATGCCGATAACCGGCCGCTTCAGATCATCCGTGGTAAACCCCATAGACTTTAAAGTGGCCCTGTAATACTGGTTGCCCAGTCCTTTTAAAATCTTTTCACTGCGTTCCATCTTTACCGCTCTCCTTTTGTCGCATCTGCAGGTGAGTTTTTGTAAGAAAGAGTATACTTTGCCAGTTCTCCCGCATCGTGATTCGTAGTCAGCAGTGTCCGCCCATCTCCCAGCACGACAATCTGAGCCGGGGCTTGCCCCTGATCCAACTCTACCCGCTGCTCTACAGACAGCTTTTTGTCGCCTACTGCCCGCAGACGGTATAAAGTGAGCTCTTTTCGCTCTGCTCGGCTGCCTGCAATCAACGCAGGTCCCCCAAGAATAGAGCCTGTCCAGAGGACGTGACCAAACGAAGCAGGGAGATCCAAAGCTCGGACGTAGCGTCCTGTTTCTTTTTTAAAAACAGCTACATTGTTGCCGTGGAATCCTTCGATGATCGCCAATTCTCCCTGACCGTCACCATCCAGATCCCATAGCGCAATGTCACTGGTGTTGATATCCAGCAGCCGTTCCGTGATCCACTGTCCATTTTGCCGTACTGTGCGGAAACAGCCTTCTGTTCCACCGAAGTACAATTCATCAAAGCCATCCGCTCCAGGCTTAACCTGCATAGCATGGTGTTTGAAAATTCCATCCTGCACAGTCTCGAATTCGATATGTCTGGCATCGGGTTCATACTTACCGATCCTCAGGCTGCCAGGTGTTGACCAGTCATCGCTACAGGTTTTCCGGCGGCAAAGAATACCTGCCGCCAGATAGAGTCCATCCGCTTCCTGCAGCAAGGAGATGCGGTGCACATAGGGTACCTCTGCCAAAACGCTTCTTTTCGCATTTATAACCCCATCCTGTCGGTGAAGCTCTGTTTTGATGATTTTCGCCGAAGCGGAAGAAAAGACAGGATAGAATTCCTCGATAGAAAGCATAGCACTTTCTCCAGGCACGGGGATAAAGGTCATCACGCCGCCGGGGCCATCCGGCAGCGGAAAACGCTCTTCTGTTTCCGCGTCAATCAAAATTGCTTTTCCTCCGGGGTTCTCAGAAGAAGCTGCATAGTAGCGTTTGCCATCTATGGTAACCTGTGCAGCAGCGTACAAAAACGGAATTCCGCTTGCCAGGACTGTTTTCTTTACATCAAGCATCAAACTCTTCACCTCGTACAGAGCATCTGATATTGTCTCACTGTGCCGCAGCATTCCGGATGTGCTCTTGTTCCAAGCGGTCGATTTCCGCCACCTTGGGGGCACTGCCGCCACCGGCAAACTCGCATGGGAGCCAGGTATCCACCAGAGTTTTCGCCAGCTCTGCGCCAATAACTCTCTCACCCATGCACATAATCTGAGCGTTATTACTCTTGCGGCTTCGTTCCGCAGAATAGGGATCATGGCACACTGCCGCACGGATCCCCGGCACCTTGTTTGCACAAATGCACATACCAATGCCTGTGCCGCACAGCAGAATGCCCCGCTGGAACTCACCGGATGCCACAGCATCTGCCACAGTGTATGCCACATCCGGGTAGAGCACCGTATCTCCTTGGGCAGCGCCAAAGTCCGCGACTTCAATTTCCGGATGCTTTTCTTCCAGATGCTCCATGATAATTGTCTTCAGGCGATATGCTGCCTCATCGCATCCGATTGCCAGTTTCATGCGCTTTCTCCCTCCAACAATCCTAGCATTCCATCCGCCATAGCCTGCAGCAGGATGCAGCAGGATGCAGCTCCGGCATCCAAAACACCCCTGGAGCGTTCGCCCAAGCGGCTGGAACGTCCGAATTTCGCAACCATATCCTTTGTAGAATCCCGACCGCATTCCGCAGCGGTCTTCATAATTTTCAGTGTATCCGCGAACGGGGCAGCACCTTCAGCCCCATGCTTCAATGCATCTACCGCAGGTGAGAGTGTATCTACCAGAGTTTTATCACCAACCCTGGCCTCTACAATCTCCTGCAGGCCAGTCAGTCCTGATTCCATCATGTCTGCCAGCAAAGGAAGACTGATATCTTCCGCCTCCTCTGCCGCAGCGGCCATATCCATAAAAATTGTACCGTAAATAGGCCCCATAGAGCCGCCGATCTCCGAAAACAGAATGGTTCCTAACTGGTCTAAACCGTCAGAGAAAGAGACTTCTTCCGGAATTCGCTTTTCAAACAGGGTGAACCCCTTCGCCATATTCATCCCATGATCGCCGTCACCGATGAGGCCATCTACCTCACCTAAAAATGCCTTGTTCTCTTGGATGGCTTTTACCATGTGTAAGAGGATAGGCTTTCCCGCTGCATTTTTAAATGTTTCCATTTCTGCCTCCTCTCACTTCTGCTGCAGACCAACAGTCCAGGCTGGGGCGTCTAGCAGGTTCTTGAGCTCCTCGTCCAACTTCATCACCGTCAGTGTTGCACCCATCATATCCAGGGAAGTAAAATAGTTCCCCACATAGGAGCGGTGTACTTTCATGTTTTTGGCAGAGAAAATCTTTTCGACTTCATTGTAGAGTACATACAGTTCCATCACAGGAGTTGCACCTAAACCAGATACCAACACCGCAACCTCGTCTCCGGCGGCAAAAGGATAGTCCGGGAGTACGATATCTGTCATGCGCTTTGCCATCTGCTCTGCAGATTCTATGGGACACACTTCCACACCCGGTTCTCCATGATGGCCAATACCGACCTCCATGGTCCCCGGCTTAATTTCAAAATTAGGATGACCTACAGCCGGCAGAGTGCAAGGAGAGAGCCCAATACCCACACTGCGGCAATGGTCAATTGCTTTCTGCGCGCTGGCAATCACCTCGTCCAGACTTCCGCCAGCCGCCGCCCGAGCACCGCCAATTTTCCACATGAAGATCTCACCTGCTACGCCCCGACGTTTTTCAGCCTGCTCCTTGGGGGCACTGGCTACATCATCGTTGGCGACAACGGTCTTTACCTCCAGTCCCTCCTTAGCAGCCATCTTTACAGCCATTTTGACATTCATGTTGTCCCCAGAATAATTTCCGTATAGACAAGCAACGCCCTGCCCGCGGTCTGCCGCACGGAAGGCACTCAAAAACGCAGCGGCAGTTGGAGAAGAGCATATCTCGCCCACGGCGACCGCATCGCACATTCCTTCGCCCACATAGCCAATGAAAGCTGGCTTATGACCGCTGCCGCCGCCCGTCACAACGCCGGTACGCCCTGGCTCCATATGTATGGATTTCACTACACGGCCATTCTCGCTCCTCTCCACAAGGTCGGAATGCGTTTTCAAAAAGCCTTCCAACATCTCGTCCACAATATTGTCAGGATCGTTTATGATCCGTTGCATAGTGATCTCCTCCTTGTATGCTTGTTTTAGTCAAGGAAGCAGCCAGAGCGTATCGAATCTTCGCTGCTTCCTGAGCTGTTTCGTTTGGTCAGTTACTCACTCTTTTCCAGTGCCTTCAAGCTATGTGCCACAGCGATGAATCCCTGGTCGCGGTGGAGGAATGCTTTCTCAGCCTTATCACCGCTGTAATCATAGAAGCCCTTTCCGTTTTTTAGGCCGTATTTTCCTTCTTCATAGGCTTTCTTCAGAATAAGAGGAACTCCGCCATCATTACAGAGACTGTCAAACATATAGCTTCCCACATGGTTGAAAATATCGATACCGCCAAAGTCCATTGTTTCAAAAGGACCCACAACTGCGTACCGCATCCCCAAACCATATTTCACAACATTATCCACGTCCTCAAGGCTGGCATACCCTTCTTCGACACAGTGGCACGCCTCACGAACGATGGCATACTGCAGGCGGTTTAGGATGAAGCCGGTGGGATCCTTATACACCCGAACGGGCTTCTGATCCAAACTGAGCGCAACATCGTACACGATCTGCAGCGCCTCATCAGAGCTTTTCTCTCCGGCGATGACTTCGACCAAAGGGATCAAGTGGGGCGGATTGACCCAATGCATCCCTGTAAATCTGGTGGGATCCTTCACCGCCTTGGCAATTTCCGTGATGGACATTCCGGAGGTATTGGTGCATACTACAATCTCCGGCCGCACCAACTCAGATGCCTCGCGCCAAAAAGCGTGGCGCAGCTCCATATTCTCCACGGTGGATTCCAAGACAAAATCCGCCTGAGAAAAATATTCTTTAGAGGTCGTCATAGTAATGCGGTCCACCAAAGCGGCAGATTCCTCTGCGGTCAGTTCGCCACTCGCTACCTCTGCCTCCTGGTTGACGGAAATCACGCCCCGTGCCTTTTCAAGGCTCTTTTCGGCAATATCGTAAAGGATGACCTCATAGCCATGCTTGGCAAAGATTTGAGCGAAAGACGAGCCCATTACACCAGCGCCAGCTAGCAATACCTTGTGGATGTCTTTTTGATGTAGCATCATTACCTGTCCTTTCTATAACTCCAGGCCTTAGTTTTGTTCCTTGATATTCTGCATAATCTCAAACCGCTCGCCGTTGATTCCCCGGAAGAAGGTTACCAACAGGTCCATATCGCCCAGATTTGGCACATTACGAATTTCGGCTTCCTCACAGGTCACCTTGGGGTGCTTTAACAGCTTCTCTTTCACCGCATGGATATCATCCACCAGGATGGCAAAATGATGATCCACCTGAAGATACTTCTCCCGGAGCTCTTCGAGCGTGTGCGTGGGTACCCACAGAAGCTCCAATGTGAAATTGCCAAGTCTCAGCATGGCCAGCCGCTCATGGGCCACTTCTACCACACCGTAATACATCACCTCAAAGCCAAAGACCTCCTGATAAAACTGCACGCTCTCTTCGAGATTTGCCACAAAAAAAGCCGTGTGATGGGGGGTTACCACATGATCACCCACATAGTACTCTTTCTGCATCGTCGATAACTCCTTTCATTCTCTGACACTTGAATATGAAACGCTGTAAATCGCCTTAAGACATCATCATATTGGGCAGGAACAGGACAATCTGCGGGAAAGCCATGCAGATGGCAATGGTCAGCAGCATCAGGAAGATGTAGGGAACCGCATGTTTGAAGATGGTAGCCACATCCACGATGTCGCCCAGAACACCTTTGCAGGCGAATACGATCGTGCCAAAGGGCGGTGTAATCTGACCAATGCAGACAGCCATCACCAGAATAACGCCCCACCAGACCTGATTGTAGCCCATGGCCTGAATCACTGGCTGAATAACGGGAGTTGTCAGCAGAATAATGGAGTTGCCGTCGATAACGCAGCCTAGTGCCAGGACCAGCAGCAAAAACACACCGATGAGCGCCCAGCCGGGGAGATTTGCACTGAGGATGCTAGCGGAAACCCACTTGACAGCACCGCTGACGCTCAGCAAGCGGCTATACATCTGGGCAGAAACCAACAGCAGGAGGATGCCGGCGCTACCCTTGCTGGTATCCAGCAGGATGGAACCCGTACTCTTCCAAGTCAGGGAACGCTTGCACAGGGCAATGATAAATGCACCCAAGCAGCCAATAGCACTGGCTTCCGTGGGGGTGACATAGCCTCCCCAGATACCGCCCAGCACTACGACAATCAAGAGCACGATGGGCAGTGCATGCAGGGTAGACTCCAGCTTGCCCTTGGGATCAGGATCCTCATAGAGTGGCTTGCGAGTCACAGGATCCAAGCCAATGGCGGCAGGATGTCTGGTGCCATAGATCGATGTATAGATGATGAAGATGGCAGACATCAGAATGCCAGGCAGAACACCGCCAACGAACAGTTGTCCAATGGACACCTGTGCCACAGTACCGTAGACGATAAAGAACAGGCTGGGCGGGATGATCATCCCCAGATTGGATGAGCCGCAAACGATGCCGGTCGCAAAATTCGGGTCATATTTATACTTGCGCATCTCGGGGATAGCCACCTGGCTAAACACGGTAGCAGATGCCACGCTGACACCGGTTACAGCCGCAAACACAGCGTTGCCGATAACGGTGGCGGCAGCCAAGCCACCGGGAACCTTTTCTAACATCTTGTGCGCCCACTTGAACAGGTCGCCTGCCGAGCCAGAGACCGCCATGATAGTGCCCATGAGCATGAAAAGGGGGATCACGCAGTATGTATATGTTCGAATCGCGTTAAATGCCGTGGTAGAAAGCACACTCAGTGCCGTAGAGAAATTACTGGTGACCAGAAACAGTCCTACAAAACTTAGGGACATCAGGGTAAACGAAATATGGACACCGGCAAACACAAAGACAAACAGCAATGCAACAGTAACCAGGGCAATGGCAATGCTCGTATTCATTCCGCCTTCCCCTCCTTTTTCAGAGCTTTCACGATCAATTTAATAAAGTTGTAAATAGCCGCATAGAATGTAAACCATGCGCCGAACAGTGTTAAGACATAGAAGGGGCCCATAGACATCAGAAATGTACCCTCGGAGTCAAACTGATTGGTTGCAAAGGATTGGAGTGTCGGCTTAATCATAGCGTAAGCCATGAGCAGAAACAGAACTGTACCGATGCCCTCAGCAATCAGATCCAAGATAAGTTTCGCTTTGGAGGAAGCCCGCGCATATAAGAATTCAGACCGGGTGTGGCCTGCTACAAACGTCACATAGGGCAATCCAAGGAACATGGCGACTACCAGCAAGTTGCGAACGATTACGGAAGCGCCATTAAAAGCGGAGTGGACAAAGGTGCGCAGCCCTACATCCACAGAGGTAATCAGCATCATGGCAATCAGCATGATACCGCCCAGCAAACATAGAAATTTTGAAATAAGTATCAGGGTGTTATTGATAGACTTCAGCACTTTCATGGTAAATTTTCTCATTCCTTTCTTTTCTACACAGAGAGGAAAAAGGCCGCAGACTTGACCTATGTTCAACGAGCCAAGCCTGCGGCACTTTTAGGAATTCCCCGCTATATGCGCGGGTCTGTCAGTTAAATGCAGCTGTTCCGGAATCAATGCTTGAACTGCCAGTCGCGAGGAATATTAACACCGTTCTCCTTCAGCAGCTCTACATAGCGCTCCAGGATCTTTAAGCCAGTGGGACCAAGTTCGGTAGCGGTATCGGGAATATTGGGCAGAGCGTTCAGCCAAGCAGCCTTCTCTTCATCGCTCATTTTCACGATGGTGCCGCCAGCTTCCTTGAAAGCATCGTATGCCTTGGAACGGCACTCGTTGGTGTACTCCAAGTGATACTGCTCCAGCTCTTTGCTGACTTCCAGGATGATATCCTGCACCTCAGTGGGAAGAGAGTTCCACTTCGTCAGGTTCACAGTCAGCAGCTCGCCCATAGTGGAATCCAGACCAATGTCGGTCGCATATTTGCAGATGTCCTGATAGTTTGCCTTCACAGCCCAATGGGGAGCGGCGAACTGGCCGCTGATCAGGCCGGTCTGCAGAGAGGTGTAGCCATCGCCCATGTTGGACTGAATACCAACAGCGCCGGTATTCTCCAGCCACAGCAGGTTACGTCCGGAGCCGCCAATCTTCTTGCCGCTCAAGTCAGAAAACTTCTCAATAGGCGCAGAGGAGAAAATCTCATAGGAGTCCAGAACCATCTTAGCCAGCAGCTTCTGGTTGTACTTGGTCTCGAAGGAAGTCACCAGTTCATCGGAGAACTCCTCATACAGCTGATCAGATACTTTCTGGAGCAGGGCGTTGTCACCCGTGCAGAAGGGGAGGTAAATGCTATACTGATGATAGGGAAGCTGGCCGGAAACCGGGGAGGCAGTGATGACGCACAAATCCAGCAGGCCATCCTGTGTGGCGGTCACTGTTTCGGACAGGCCGGCCACAGTTCCGTACGCATCCGTCCATTCGATCTCATAATCGGTGTTCTCGGAGACGCGCTTGGCAACCTCAGGCTTGAAGAAGTTTTCCAAGCTATCCAGATATTCCATGGAGCCTACCGTATGACCCGCGCCGATGACAAGCTTGATGGTCTGTTTTTTACCGGCAGAGTCACCGGAGTTGCTGCCGGAATTATCGTTGGAAGACGTGCCGTTGTTGCCGCAGGAGGAGAGGGAAAGCGCAAGGATCAGTGCCAGAGCAAGAGCTGTAATTTTTTTCATGTTCTTTCTCCCTTTCTTTTTTGACCGCCAAAGCGGAAATCATTTCTTGGCAAAAGTGGACTTGCTGAAATCGTAATTCTCGCTCCCATCAGGATAGCGGTAACGTCCCTTATCCTTGTCTGCGGGATAGTTGAAGCGGCCGCCGCAGCGCATAATCATGGTCTTAATCTCAGGGGTGTTCTCACTGACGATGCGAGTGAACTGATTCACCAGCAGCTCAGGGTCACCGGCAGTGTTTGCCCAGTTGTCATAGTGATCGGGGATCAGCAGCTTGGCTTTCAGAGTCTGTCCAACACGGGCGCAGTCATACGGCGTCATCTTATCGGTGGCGCCGGGAGCGTTGCAGCCCATATCGAAAATCGCCACATCGATGTCATACTTCTGCGCAATTGCCACATAGCCGTCATGATACCAGGTATCGCCCATAAAGAGGATGTTGCCGGCGCTGGTCTTGAACAGATAGCAGCAGGCAGCTTCCTCGAAGGGCAGCAGCACATCGCCTTCACCGGTCTTAATGGCGGTCTGATCGTAGCAGATCAGGAAATCCACCTCAGCTCCCTTCACCTTGACAGATTCGCCAACCTTGGCGACCACGATGCGGTCATCGGGGACGCCGAAGCCCTGCAACTTCTTCACAGCCACAGGAGGCGCATAAAACGGAGCGTCAGTAGTGGCCGTCATAGCCTTCACAGCATACAGGTCACAGTGATCCTGGTGGGCATGGGTGCAGAAAATACCATCGATATGGTTGAACTTCCAAGGATCAATTACCTGAGGATTCAGGCGGATCCAGTTGATGCTGTCAGCGCCGGCCTGCTTGCACACACCACAGTAGTACAGTTCTGTATACATAGAGGGACCGCAGTACTGGTCAATCATAAAGACGCCGCCCTCATCGGTCTTCAAAACCCAGGAGGGGCCGCCGCACCACCAAAGGCTGACCTGCCCCTTGGGTACTTCGTAGTTCTCAATCTCCTGATTTAAGAAACTGCCCCACTCAGGAAAGGTGTCCTCCAGCCACTGAGTCCGATCCATTGGGTGGTTCTGGTTTAAGTAGGCACCGGAAGGGAAGCCGCGTCCATCAGTCTTAGGCACTTGATTCGTCATTGTCTTATCCTCCTTGTATGGTAGTGTAATAATTTAGGATCACACATCATATATGTTGTCCTACATCCTACAGAAATCATAGCAAAGCTATACACGTTTGTCAATTGTGCGAACTTGCACAAAATAGGCTCCAAAATTTGGTTGATCAAACATTTTCCGATATTATAGTTCAGATTTCGCTAAAAATGCGTAAAAGCAGTAAGTATATGCTTCATAAAATCTCAAAGCCAATCAAACCGCAAGCTTGCTCTTCTTGATTCTCGTTGTCTGATGTCATATTTTTTAGTGAGAAAGCATTGACTTCTATCCCAAAATTAAATAAAATAAAGAAAAGTTATTTTTTTCTAATCTTTTCATAAAGATCATCAGCTCCTAAAAGTTTCAGACAAATTGGCAGCGCCCTCTTAAATCGAAGCTAATGCTGTAAACTTACAAATTATTTAATCTAAAGGAGACTTTTTTTAAATGTCACTTTCTAATGATAAAAGTACATCCGCACTGCAACAGTTAACTTTTTTGGATGATCTGGTAGCCAGTGAGCGCCGTAATATTTCCGATGTGATTTTTCGGCGAATCCGAGATGCTATCATCAGCGGTGAACTTCCTCCGGGTTATGTATTCCCGAATGAAAACGAACTCTGCAAAAAGTTAAATATCGGCCGAAGCAGTCTCCGGGAAGCCTATTCGCCTCTGGAAACCTTGAAACTAATCACCCGCAGCAAATCCGGGACATATGTAAATGACTTGGATATTTACCAAAATGCGATGAACTTTGAGGCAATTGCGAAGCAGACCGATGTAAAAAACCTTGCTGAGTATCGCCAGATATTTGAAATAGGCGCCATCCAATTGGCTGCAAAATGTGCAACAGAAAAGAATGTCACATGCCTAAGGGAAATTTTAAAGAAGATGGAGGAAGTCCCTGATGACTCAGTCGCTCTTTCGCAGTATGACTTTGAATTTCACGCCTATTTGATGAAGATGACTCATAACGAGCTTCTTATTGTCATGTTCAATTCTATCCGGAAAGCATATAAGAGCCTCACTGAAAGCATATTTGCTATGGGATGCCTTCCAACGACGATGAACGAGCATTTGGCCATCGTGGATGCTATTGCTGACCACGATCCGGTGCTTGCCGCTCATATGATGCAGCTCCATCTGTCAAATGTTGAGAGCTTTCGCAGTCGCCAGCCAACCGTAATAAGAGAAGCTTCTGAAAAATGAACCGAATAGGACATGTCCATTGGATTGGCCTACTCACTAAAAATAGACAAAACCTTCTATTGCAGCATAAAGCTGCAATAGAAGGTTTTTCTATGCGGCATCCGTAAAGCGGCAGAGCCATTAACGGCTGCCCTACCCTACCGTCGCGCAAATCTCCCCCGGCGGCGCTTCGCCTTCCACCGTCGGCCCAAGCCAAACAGCGGATACTGCATATCCGCTGTTTGGGGGCCATCCTCGAAACAGGCTCGCTTCATCCGCCCCCGGCGGCGCTTCGCCTGTTTCCCCTCGTTCTTTTACCCCCAGACCTCCATCATCACACCGCCGGTGACCGCCGCCCAGCGCTGCGCCGTCAAGTCCGCCGTGGGCAGCACTGTCACCGACAGGTGGGCGGGTTTCAGCCGCTCCACCGCCCGTTTCAGGGCCGGAATATCCGCCGGAACGCGGCCCTCGCCCACCGCCAGCGCCGTGACGCTCCAATGGGCGAAGTCCTCCTCCACCTCGCCCCGGTCGCCGCCGCCCAGCGTGACGCACAGTTCCTTCAAAAAGGCAGGGGTCAGGGTGCGCCCCCCGGCCATGGCGGCACGGACGGCGGCACGGCGATCCTCCACCGCGGCCCCCTCCCGGACGGGCAGGCCGTAGTCCCGCTCCCACAGGGTCAGCCCCCCGGTGGCGGTGGTCACGCACACCTGCCCGTTCTTCTCCGCCACGGCCTCCGCCATGGCGTTCTCCCCCTGCTCCAGCGCCGCCAGCGTCTCCCGGACGGGGGAAAGCTCCGTCAAAAACTCCGGCAGTCTCATGCCTTCACCTCCGTCAGCGCCAGCGTGCCCACCACAGGCACAGCGCCCTCTTGCAGCGTCAGGCTGTCGCCGCTGCCGTTCATGGTGAAGCCGGACACATCCGCCACGCCCGCGCAGTCCAGCAGCAGACGCAGGGCCTTGCCGTGGCTGACCACCCACGTCCGCAGGGCGTTGTCCCGGAAAAAGGCGGTCAAGCCCTGAGAAAAGGCGGTTTTCACGCCCTCCAAGCTGCCGCCGTCCATCAGCGTCACGGACGCCGCCACGTTCACCGCCGTCTCAGCGGCGGCGATCACTTTCGCGTCCGCGCCTACGGGCCGCTCCCGGTCCACGACGGCCTGGGCCTCCCGGATGGCGGCCTCGCTGGGGGCTTTCCCCTCCCGGCCCACCGCCACGATGTCCACGGTGCCGTTTCCTCTTGCCAGCGACAGCACCTTCACCCGCAGGATGTCCGCCACCTGTCCGCACCACGCGGCGTAGTGGTCGGCGTTGCCGGAGGCGGGGGTGGCGGCCAACGCCGCCAGCGTCCGGGCGCGCAGCTCCTCGTCCGTCTCCCCCTCCTTGCGAACGCACCCCCGGTCGGCGCACACGGCGGTGAGCCACTCCCCCACAGCGGAGGACACAAAGGCCCGCCGTTCCAGTCCGTCGATCTCCATGCTCCAAAGCTGCGCCATTCCGTCGGCGCAGGCCCGGAGCACGTCTCCGGCAAAGGTGCCCTCGGCGGCGCTGCCGGGGCCGGTGTAGGCGGCTGTCAGCAGCCGCAGCATTTCTTCCTTGGTCATCTGATCGAAACCTCCGTTTTCTGGGTAAACTCCTCATAGACGGTGTGCACGGTGAACCGGGCCTCCACCCGGCTCCCCTTCTTCGAGAAGGAGAATCCGTCCACCTCCCGGATATAGGGACACGCCAGCAGCGCGTCCCGCACATACTGCCGCACCTGACTTTCCAGAATCCCCTGATCCACGCAGCCGCCCAGCAGCAGCGTCAGCTCGTTGCCGTAGTCCGCCGACCACGCGGTATAGCGGAACCGCTGGCTTTCCGGCCGCAGCGCCCGTGTCACCCAAATTTTCAAAGCCTCATCGCCGCTGACCAGATACGGCTCTCCCCGGCGCAGGGCAAAGCTCTCGTTCTCCCAGTCCACGGCCCACTCCCGGAACAGCGGCAGCGCCTCCTCCGGCGCGGTGTCGGGGGCCATGCCCCAGTCGGGAAAGATCATGCGCCCCCACCTCCCACAAAGCCGAGGATCCAAAAGCCCTCCTCGCAGGACAGCAGCGCCAGTTCCTTGCCGATGTCCTCCCTGCGGAACACCGTCCCTTGGAGATAAAACAGCCCTTCGGTCAGCGCCGTCCCCCGGACGGTAACGGTCAGCGGCGAAACCGCCGTCAGCGTGCCGAACAGCCCCGCCGGGGCGTCCTTCCGCTCCGGCGTCAGCAGCTCCAGCAGTTCACTGTAAACGTTCATCCCTCAACTCCCTCCAAACTCAGCGACGTGGTAAACACGCCCTTTTCCCAGCGGTGCTCGTGGGCGGTGATATCATAGACCCCCTCCAGTCCCCATTGGGGCCGGTGGGCCTCCACCCGCCCGCCGCACCGAATGGACAGATCCCCCAGCACCGTCACCCTTGCGGACAGGCTGCGCCGCCGCAGCGCGGCCTTGGCCTGCGCCTGCGGATCGCCGCTCTTTCCCATCACCCGCTGGAACCGCCCGCAGGCGGTGATGTCCCCGGTATTCTGGGCGGCGGCGAGAACGCGTCCGTTCCGGCCCGTCACCACGGCCCGGTTCACCATATTTCTCATGGACGCCCGCCCAGAGACCTCCAGCACCCGCTCCGGGGGCAGAGGAACGGCCCCGCCGCCCCCCTTCGTCACGGTCAGCGCCCCGCCCCGGACGGCGATCTCCCGCCCCTCCCCCACGGCTCTGCGCAGGATGGAGAACGCGGACACCCCCGGCCCGGTGACGATGGTGCGGTAAAGGCCGTCGTCCTCCACGGCCCCCAGCGGAACGCCCAGTTCCCCGGCGATCTTCCCGGCGATCTGCCGTCCCGTCCCGGCGTACACGCCGTACAGCTCGTTCCGGGTCAGATACACGCCCCGGTCATAGGCCGTCAGGGTCACGACGTCCGGCGTTCGGTCAAGCTCATGGACGCTGCCGAGGAAGATCTCCTTCCCGCCGTCATCCAGCAGCCGCACCACGTCCCCCACCGCCACGGACAGCTTCAAAAAGTAGGTGTCCGCCGGGGCGATGAGCACCGTGGCGGTGAGACACGCCGCCGCCTCGTTCCGGGTCTTGCCCAGCCGCACCGATTCCAGTGCGGGCATGACCATCTGTTGTCCGATCAGCAGTTTCACAGCGTCAGCACCTTTCCGATTTGCAGTTTCCGGGGATTCGTCACGCCGTTTTTGGCGGCGATGCTCCCCCACTTCGTCCCGTCGCCGTAAAAGCGGCAGGCGATGTCCCAAAGGGTGTCCCCCTTTTTGACGGTGTAGGTCTGGGGCGTGACCCGCTCGTCCGTCCGTTTGCGGACAGGGGCGGAGCCGCTCCCGCCGCTCCCCCCGGCCAGAGCCGCCAGCGCCGACTTGAATTTATACTCCCGCAGTGTCACAGTCAGCCCCACGTCCCTGTCCCCCTCCGTCAGCGTCTCGGACACGTCCTCGATGAGGAATGCGTCGTTGATGTCGCTGCCGGAGATGATGAGCCGCACCGGGTCTCCGGAATCCTGCCAGCTTTTCAGCATGGCGAGGACGCTCTCCGGCTCCTTTCCGTCAAAAAAAGGCGAGTAGGCGCTGGGGAGGAACGTGGTCAGCCTGACCTCCCGCAGACCCCGGCCGCCCCAGATATTCACAGTCCCGCCCATGGCAAGGCTCCGCACCCGGTTCTCATTGGGCCGGGTGACGGTGAGCCGGGCGGGATTGACTGTAAAGTAGATGCGCTCCTCACCGTTGTTGTGCCAAAGCAAAACGGTTCTGGTGTTCATAGAAAACCCCCTATCTCACAGCGGCGGCACGGCGCAGGCCCTCCAGCAGTCCCTCGGCGAACCGCTCCACCGATTCCGACTTCGTTTCGTGCACCGTTTCTTCGATTTCCGACTTGCTTTCGTGCAAGTTCTCTCGTCTCTCCGCCGCAGAATCCGACTTCGTTTCGTGCACCGCTTCTCCGACTTCTGACCTGCTTTCGTGCAAGCCCTCCTGTCTCTCTGCCGCAGATTCCGACTTCGTTTCGTGCAGCATTTCCCGGACTTCCGACTTGCTTTCGTGCAAGCCCTCCCGTCTCTCCGCCGTCAATTCCGACTTCGTTTCGTGCAGCGTTTCCTCGACTTCCGACTCAGTTTCGTGCAAATCTGACCCTCGCCCGGACACTTCCCCAGCGTTCCCGGACACTTCCAAAGGTGCCGAAAACCGGTCATTTTCCTCGGACAACGCAAGATTTTGTGGTACAAAATCGGAAACACCACCCAAGATAGGGTCTGTCCGGTCTGAACCGTCCCCGCCGAAAAACTCATGTGAGACTTGTCCATCTTCTGCCGTACTGTCCGGTTTCCGCACGCCGCCAAGTCGGATTTCCGCCTTTTGAACCGCCTTTTCCCGCACGTCCTCATGTCGGACTTTTCCCGTAAGATCCTCGTTTTCCTGCACGTCAGCAAGTCGGAATTCCCCCGCAACCGGCGCGTTTGCTGCAAAATGAGGCTCATCGTTCCGCACGTCCTCAAGTCGGACTTCGGCCTTTTGAACCGTGTTTTCCTGCACGCCGTCAAGTCGGATTTCCGCCTCGGACGGCGCTTCGACCGCAAAATGCGCCCCGTTCTTCTGCACGTCACCAAGTCGGACTTCCTCGCTTTTTGTCGATGCAACGTCTCCGGCGTCCTTGTCCGCCGTACCGCTTCCGTCCGCCGTCACGCCGCTGAGCGCCAGGACCGTCCGTGCGGCGGCCGCCGCCTCCTCGTCGGACACATAGGCCGTCACCTCGGCAGGGGTGAACAGCCGCCCCTCCCGGCGCAGCGTCTCCCCGGCAGTCTGCAAGTCCCGGCAGGCGGCGTAGAACAGCGCCCGCCCGCCGTCCCACAGTCCCAGGGCGGCGCACTCTCTGGGCGGCAGAGCCTCCACCGTCACCGTCCCCAGCAGACCGCATGCCACCTCAGCGGTGCGGCCCCTGCGGGAGACACGCTCCCGCAGGACGTCCGCCAGCGCCATCAGTCAGCGGCCCGGATGCTGTCCAGGCACACCAGATCGGAGGGCCGGAAGGTAAAGGGCAGCTTCTGCTGGTTCACCTCGCCCATCTTGTAGTTCATGAAGGGCAGCTCGGTAAACGCCACGTTGTCGATGCTGTACCGCTCCTCGCCGCCGTCGGCGGCGTCCGGGTCTTTCAGGGCGGTGGTGATGGTGCAGCGCTTGTCAAGGCCCCGCTTGGCCTGTTCCAGCACCTCGTAGAACCGGGTGTAGACCTGCTTGAGGGTCATGGTGCCCTCTCCGGCGTAGCCGGTGATCTTGGAATCCACGTCCATGCCGAACTGGACTTTCTCCCGCTGGACCTTGACGGTCAGCGTCAGCTGGGACAGCTCGGCGATGCGCGCGCCGTCCACCCAGACCTCGGCAAAGGAGCCGGAGAGGGTGCGGTTTGCCTGTAAATTACTCATACGTTCCTCCTATTTCACGTTCGTCCGATGGTTACATGGAGATGACCAGCGCCAGATCCTCCATGGCGTCGCAGAAGGTCAGCTTGGCCTCCAGAAACACCTGACTGCCGGTGTTGGCCTTCAGAATGTCGGTGTCCTTCATCTCGGAGGTGTCGGTCCCTCTGGATTCCAGATAGCTTCTCTGCCCGGACAGAGACACGAAGCACCGGTTGTCGGCGGTCTTGTCCAGCACATCCCCTTCCAGCCCCTTGAGATAGGCGTTGATGGCCGTCACCAGCAGCAGCTTGTTGTCGTAATCGTTGAGCACCTTGCCCACATAGCCGCTCTCAAAGGCCTTGGCGATGTCCCCGCGGATCAGGTCGATGCCCTCCACGATCTTGATCTTCTGGAAGGGCGCGGCCTTGTCCGGCGTCAGCGTGGTCAGGGAGTTCACCGCGCGGCCCAGACGGTAGCCCTCCCGGCCGGGGACGATGATGAGCTTGCCTGCGTCCACGGCCTCGTCCGGCTCGGCCAGTGCGTCGCAGCCCACCACCTCCGGCAGGTTGACGTAGGTGGCGGAGCGGGTCAGGGGCAGCGCCGCCAGCAGTGCCGCCACGCGGACGGCGTAATCCTTTGCCTCCGTCGCGCCGTCCTCCAGCGTCAGGCCGGATACGCACAGGTTCACGATGCCCTCGCAGTCGGGGGCTGTGGCGTTGGCGACCACGGCCTTCACGCCCCGCCCGCCGTTTCGGAGGGTCTTGATGAAGGACATCACCTTCGCGTCATCCAGACCGGGGGCGGCCAGCCAGTCAAAGCGCAGACGCTCCAGCGCCTGATAGGTTTTCTCCGCGTCCTCGCCCACGCGCAGCACCCAGACCTTGGTGGGCGCGGCTAAAAAGGCCAGCTTCAGCAGACGGTAGTTCTCAGGGGAGAACTTGTCCTCCGGCACCTCCGCCAGACTTTTGTACGCGGCCTCTGTCGCGCCGCCCGCGGTGGCGTCCTTCACCGCCACCGCCAGCACGCCCCGTGCGGAACGGGTGATGGCGGACACAGCCGCCGTCTGAAAGCTGATAAAAATTTCAGGAAGACCCATAAATACCTCCAAATTTCAAAGATTTCCTTGTCAAATGTCCAAATTGAGGGTCGCCATGCGTCCCGGCGGCTCCATGCCGGGCTTCTCCGGCCGGGGCAGCGGCACGCACAGTTCCACCGTGAACGTCAGCGTCTCGCCCTCGGTTTTCAGTTCCAATGGGTGCAGCGTCCGCTCCCCCATGGGAACGCCCCGGAGCAAGATCGGCGTCAGGGAGGAAAGCAGGGCGGTGTTGCCGTCCCGCTCCCGGTCGGATGCGGCGGAAACCGTCACCCGGTAGGTGTGCTCCGCCTGCCGTCCGCCGTCCACCAATACCGTCCCGTCCTCCCGGACGGACACCGCCAGCAGGGGGTATTCCCCCCGCGCTCTTGTCCGGTCCGCCACGGCGCGGACGCCCGTGCACGCCTGCAAATACGCTGCCACGCTGTCCTGAACGGCTTTCACGCCTGCCCCTCCTTTCCTGTCTCACGTGAGACTTGTCCGTCATCGGAGCAAGCCGCATATCCCTCGCTTCCGGCTGCCGCCGAACGCGCACGCATTTCGCTGCTCCCCCTCTCCCCGGCGGAACCGCTTTGCCGGGTTCCGCCGGGGGCCTCCACATGGCTGATCTCCACCACCGTCACGCAATGGCTGTCATACCGAAAGCTGTCGGAGGTGCGCCCCATCCAGACGCTTCCCCCCTCGTCCGTCACCTCCACCCGGTCGCCCAGCCGAAAGGCCAGCTCCGGGCGGGTGTACAGGGTCAGCCGGTACAGCGCCTCCGGCCAAGCGGCGGAAAGGGACGGCGGCATGGGGGCGTTGGTGTGCTCCGAGCGGCTCAGGGCGCAGGGCGCGGCCTCGCAGAGCCGCTCCTCCCCCTCCGTCAGCGGACGGAACGCCGTGACACGGTGGGCATATGTCCGAGCGAGAATGTCCGCCAAGGCTTTGTCCGTCATGGTTCACCCCTCCTTCAGCCGCCCCAGCCTGCGCCACGGGGCCAGCCCCGCCAGCGCGGCGGCCTGCCCGTCGGAGACGGCGTAGGTCACGGCGGTGTCGCCACGGGTAACGCTCTTCACGGCGGCCTCCCGGCCCTCCATGTCGAGGAGCAGCGCCGCTACGGCCTGCTCCATGGCCTCCGGGATGTCCTCCCGTCCGCACCACGCGCAGGCCCGCTCCATGGCCATCTCCGTCAGCGCGTCCCCGTTCTCACCGAGACTGCGGCCCGCCAGACGCTCCGCCTTCTCCCGAATGGCGGCCGCCTTGTCCGTGCCGGTCATCAGGGCGCCACCACAGCGCCGATGGAGGCCAGACGCTTGCCGGGCACAAACAGGTCGTAGAGATAGCGGGCCTGAATGGAAGTGCCGTCAAACAGCTGGTTCTCCTGGGGGCCGAACTGCTTGATGGCGTCCAGCTTGCTCACGGCCAGCGGCGTCTCGCAGTGGGTGATGAGACAGGCGATGTCCTTGGCGTTCTCCCCCGCCACGATGCCGCCCTGATCGCTGTCGCCGCTCTGGACGGTGATAACGGTTTTCATGCGGCTCTGGGGCACGAACACGCAGGGCAGATCGTCCAGCATCATCACATTCTCATAGGTCACGCCGTTGATGGACACGGCGTTGCCGAAGGAAATGTCGTGATAGGTGCCGTTGGCGGCCTCCAAAAAGGCGGTCTTGTGCTTGTGGCTGATGAGGGCCACATAGCCGTCCATCTCCTCCGCGTCGTCACGGACGGTCTGCAACAGGCCGCTGACGGTGGCGATGGCGTTGGTCTTGGTCAGAGCGGCGGAGACGATGTGGGTGGTATTGTGGGCCGCGTCGCCGTTGGCCAGCTCGTACAGGCGGTGGATGCGGTAAGTGTCCTGCTCCTTCACCAGAGCGTTGCGGGCGAACTCACGGATGACATTCTCGGCAGTGACCAGAAAACCGGTGTCGTTGGGGTCGGTGCGGTCCAGAGAGAACTTCACGCCGCGATCCATGGACAGGGTGTAGCTTTTCCAGCTGTTGGTCACGGTGCCCTGAGGGTAAGCGGAGCCGTCGGCCTTGCCCGCGTCATAGTTGCCGAGACCCGTGGTGGACAGGGTGGAGATCTCAATGTCCCGGCCCCCCGTGAAGCGGACTTTCCCCGCCTCGGGGATCATCCACGCGGTAGCGGAGGCCGCCGCAAACTCCTCGTCAATGAACTGCTGGTATGCCTTTGCGTAATCAAATGCCATAATTATACCTCCGGTATTCAAATTCTGGGGCTTTCAGACCCTATAACCCCACAATAGCGCAAAAAAAACGCCCCGCCTTGGGAACCGTTTCCCAAAAGCGCGACGCCCCATCCGTCTCCATATCCCTCACGATCTCCCCGCCCATCCCTCCGTCCTCTTTTCCAAACAGCCCCCGTTTACCTCTTGCGCCCCCGTCCGTCCCCTCTCCGATCCCTCGCCAATCCCTTTCCACCCGCAAAAAAAGAATCTCCCCCCGTCCCCGGAAGAAGATCCCTCTTTAATCCTATTCAACTTTAATAGTAATAAGTCCTGAGGTGTACTCTGTAAAGGGTGGGTTCTCCCATCTACAACGAAATGACTGGCGACTCATTTGTGGTAGAATGGCGGCAGGCGGGAAGGGGATAATACAAGCCGAGAGTAGCAGGGCGAACAAGAGGTTCGATAGCCAAATATGCTACCGCACCTCCGATTATCAAAATGGACAGTTTTAGCTTGTCCATTTTCCTGTGTTCAAATCTATGAATTGGGCAAGCTTGATTGTCCCTTCGAAATTTGCTCCATACTCCCCAGCACGAGTTTGATCATCAAATTTGAAGCTGATATTGTATAGTTTGCCGGTCTTGGTTTTTTGAATCAAACCATTGTCCAACATGAATTTGATAACTCGGCGATGATTATCTACATCATCGCCGTTCAAATAGAAACAAATAACCCCCGAATCAGCTCCCGTAACTTCCATGTCTGTGCATTTGCATTCATAGCATACATTTTCGGTAATTGCTTTCTCACATATACTCATAGCAAATGCTTGGTCTTTGAAAAAATACATCCATTTTCCGCATCTATGCCGTTCGAGCAAGCCCGCCTTATCGGTAAGATACCAACACCATCCTCCAAGTCGTTCCATTATATACCTCATATTCTTCAAAAAACGATTATAAACACTGATATGACCCTCAAGTACCAGAGATATTTTATTCCCACTTGAATTATAGCATGGGGGCAAACAAAGCACAAGAAGCGCTTTTTCGATTCTATAGAAATCCAAGGGCGCACTTACTCACCACCAGCTAAAGCTAGTGGTGGTACTGCCTAACGGCAGTCGTGTGCTCTCCGAGGGGGAACAAACAAAAAATATCGTTATCGGGAAGTAGCACTGATTTGAGAACCTATCAAGGAACCGGTTTCGCCTTGCCTACGGCATCCTTGACAGGCTCCCAAGTCAGTGCTGTTAGGCAGCCAAGAGGGATTAGCACCCCTCTGTTTTTCAATTTCTTTCAAAACCGCTACGAAATGCAAAAAGGCCCCTTGACAAATCACTTACTGATAATCCGCTCTTTGTGCCGCCCCTCACATCAGCCCCGCCACGCCGCAGGTCACAGCCGTGGTGATGCACCCGGCGATGATGACCCCGGCGGCGACGGCCGGCAGAGCGGTGCGCATACGAATATCCAGCACATCCGCCACCAGCGCCCCGGTCCACGCACCGGTCCCCGGCAGGGGGATGGCCACCAGCAGCACCAGTCCCAGCGTCCGGTACTTCCGCACCTTCCGCCCCTTCAAATGCGCCCGCCGCTCCAGATAATCCACCTTCGGCCCCAGCCACGCGCTTTTCCGCATCAGGGCAAACACCCGCCGCAGCAGCAGCAAAATGCAGGGCACCGGCGTCAGATTCCCCGCCATCGCCGTGACGGCTGCCACGGCAGGCGGCAGTCCGGCGGCCACCCCCATCGGAATGGCTCCCCGCAGCTCCACCACCGGAACCATGGCCATCAAAAATGTCATCGCCAGCTTTCCCAATACGCTCTCGCCAAAAATCATGTATGTCCCATCCCGCGCCGATTTTCGGCGCGTCTTTTTTTATTTTGCGGCCCTTCCTCACGAACCCGGCCATGCCGCCCCATAAAAAAGCGCACGGCTCGAAAAGTCTTGTTTCTTAGGTTAACATAAATCCATTCGTTTCGCAACTACAATCTGTCCGCTTCAACGCACAGCCGTTTTTCTGAACCGCCCACCTTGCGCCGCAAAACTCTGTACCCATTGCAAATACACGGTTTCAGCCTGTCTGTTCTCTCGTCCCGCCCTCCGCTGAAAAAAGTTTTTCTCCGTCTGCTGCACGGCCCCGTGCAACAAACCGCCCTGAGCCGCCATGGACAGAACGGCTTTTCCGAAGAACTCCTTCACAAGCGCCCATCCCTTGCCGGTGATACGGTGCTCCTAAATCTATGAAAGGAGTCCTGTTCTCTTGTTGACCACGGAAACATTTCGGAAAGCGGCCCGTGACCCGGCGGAGTTCGGCAGCTACTACCTCTCGCACTACTTCACCCGCCGCTCGCCCCCCTTTCACCGGCAGCTGTCCGCCTTGTGGCGCCGCCGGGTGATGAAAAACCGGGACCCGGTCTCGGACTGCGCCGCCATGCTGACGGAAAAGGGCACCCGCAGCGCCATCGCCGCCCCACGGGGCCACGCCAAAAGCACCGTCATGAGCCTGCAAAACGTCCTCCACGCCGCCCTGTTCGGCTACAAGCGCTACATCCTGCTGGTCTCGGACACCGAAGCTCAGGCGGTCAGCTTTTTAGACGCCATCAAAAACGAGCTGGAGACCAACGAGCGCATCTTAGCGGACTTCGGCGAGCAGCCGGGCAAAACCTGGAAGACCGGCTCCATCCTGCTCTCCAACGGCTGCCGGATCGACGCCGTAGGCAGCGGCCAGAAGCTGCGGGGACGGCGCAACTACGAGCGCCGCCCGGATCTCATCCTCTGCGACGACATCGAAAACGACGAGGGCGTCCGCACGGCGGAGCAGCGGCAGAAGACCGCCGACTGGTTCTGGAAGGCGGTCTGCAAGTCCGGCGACAGCTACACGGACATCCTCGTCATCGGCACCATCCTGCACCACGATTCCCTTCTGGCGGGCCTGCTGGAAAACCCCGGCTTCCAGAGCCGGAAATACCGGGCCGTTCTGTCCGACGCGCCCTCCCCCTTGTGGACGGACTGGGAGCGCCTTGCCTCGGATCTCACCAACCCCGACCGGGAAAAAACCGCCCACGCCTTCTATTTCAAGCACCGCAAGGAAATGCTGGCAGGCTCCAAAGTCCTCTGGCCAGAAAAACTCAGCTACTACGATCTGCGGCTCATGCGGCTGACGGAGGGAGACGCCGCCTTCAACTCGGAAATGCAGAACCAACCCATCGACCCCGCCGCCTGTCTGTTCTCCGCCCAGTGGTTCCGGTACTACAACCCCGCCGAGGTGGACTTCCGCGCCGCCGATTTCCGGTTTTACGGCTACTGCGACCCCTCTCTGGGCCGCACCGCCTCCAGCGACTATTCCGCCATCGTCACCTTGGCGGTGGATCGGAACACGGGCCTTGCCTACGTCTGGGACGCGGACATCCAGCGCCGCCACCCGGACAAGATCATCGCCGACATTCTGGAAAAGGAGCGCCTGCTCCGCCGGGAGACCGGCCGGGGCTACGCCCTTTTCGGCGCGGAGACCAACCAGTTCCAGTGGTTCTTAAAGGAGCAGCTTGCCAGGGAATCCGCCCGTCAGGGCCTGTATCTGCCCATTCAGGGCGTCCGCTCCACGGAGGATAAGACCATGCGGGTGGAGACGTTACAGCCGGACGTGAAAAACGGCTATATCCTCTTTCGCCGGGATCAGACGCTGCTTTTGCAGCAGCTTTCCCAGTTTCCCCTGGGCGCCCACGATGACGGCCCGGACGCCTTGGAGGGCGCCCGCACGCTGGCCCGCAAGCAGTCCCGGACGGCGAACCTGTCCGGCCTGCACCTGTAAAAACTCACATGAGTTTTGTCCGAAATAGACGCAGCAGGGGAGCGCCCCAAGCTGTGCAACCGGCAAAAAACTCACGTGAGACTTGTCCAAATGATTAGCTACGAATGAAAGGAGACCATCTATGACCATTCCTTACTTAAACACCGCCCGTCCCGTCCCCATGAGCGACATTCCCGAGGAATACCGGGACATTGCCGAGGCCATCGGCCTTGAGGCCTTCACCCAGCTGACGCTGCTGTGCGGCGGACAGAGCCTGTACATCCCCAAACGGGAATCCTTAGAGCGCAACGCCCGTGACCGGGACATCCGGGCCCGGTTCAACGGCTGCAACTACCGGGCGCTGGCGGCTCAGTTCCGTCTCAGCGAGCGGCAGATCCGCAAGATCATCAACGGCACCCGCACTTAATATTGGACAAAACTCACGTGAGTTTTGTCCGTGTATCGCCCTGTCGTTCGCCCCGCACGGAGCAGAGGAGCGGCCGCCGTCCTTCCTTTTCTTTACATTTTTGTAACAAACGAACTTTTTCTTTGCTTTTTCCCCCTTTTATTCCCCCCGCCCCCCCCCCCCACACC
>ENA-ORLM01000623-ORLM01000623.1-human-gut-metagenome-genome-assembly--contig:-NODE-623-length-30844-cov-3.319433_pt1 | contig 30844 bp, 22 predicted proteins | sample MGYA00243063_ERZ508815 | MGnify/ENA primary metagenome ERZ508815 (study PRJEB26277, sample SAMN04329768) | human gut metagenome | biome: human-associated habitat | host: Homo sapiens | place: USA...
CGCCCGTCTACCCCGCAGGCGAAGGCATCCAGCAGCGATGGCTTCGCAAGCGCATCGACCGCGCACTGCTCGATCTGGACCTCACGGACCTCGTGCCCGAGGCGGTCAGGACGAAGTTCGGCCTTCCCGGCCTTCGCGAAGCACTCTCCTACATCCACACGCCGCCCTCGGGCGCCGACGTCATCGGTCTGCAGGAGCGCTCCGCCCCTGCCTGGCGCAGGCTCATCTTCGACGAACTCCTCGCCCAGCAGATCACGCTGCGCGAATCGCGCGCCGTGGCCTTTCAGCGCACCGCCCCGCCGCTCGCGGGCGACGACGCCGAACTGGTCGGCTGCTTCCTTGCGCAGCTTCCCTTCAACCTCACGAACGCCCAGCGCCGCGTCACGGACGAGATCCTCGCCGATCTGGCCGCGAACCGTCCCATGCACCGCCTCGTTCAGGGCGACGTCGGCAGCGGCAAGACCGTCGTAGCTGCGCTCGCCGCCCTGCGCGCCGTGGCCTCGGGTCATCAGGCCTCCCTCATGGCGCCCACCGAGATCCTCGCCGAGCAGCACTTCAGGAAGATCGCCGCCTGGCTCGAGCCTCTGGGCATCCGCACCGCCTGGCTCACGGGCCGCCTCAAGACCGCGGAGAAGAATGCCGCGCTCGAGGCCGTCGCCTCAGGCGAAGCACGCATCGTCATCGGCACCCACGCCCTCATTCAGGAAGGCGTCAAATTCGCGAACCTCGGGCTTGCGATCGTCGACGAGCAGCACCGCTTCGGCGTTGCCCAGCGACTTGCGCTGCGCACCCGCCCAGAGTCCGCCCTCGTCCCTCACCTCCTGATGCTCTCCGCGACCCCGATTCCGCGCACGCTCGCCATGAGCTACCTCGCGGACCTCGACGTCTCGGTCATCGACGAGCTGCCGCCCGGCCGCACACCCGTCGTCACCAAGACCGTGAAGACCTCCCGCAAGGACGACGTGCTTTCCGTCGTGAGGAGCGTCGTTGCGCAGGGCCGCCAGGTCTACTGGGTCTGTCCGCTCATCGAGGAAAGCGACAAGCTCGACCTCACACCCGCGACCGTCTGCCGCGACGACCTTCAGCAGCGCCTGCCCGACCTCACCGTCGGCCTCGTGCATGGTGCGATGCCCGCTGCCGAGAAGAATGCCGTCATGCAGGACTTCGTCTCGGGCCTCACCCAGATTCTCGTCGCCACCACCGTCATCGAGGTGGGCGTCGACGTTCCCAATGCAACCCTGATGGTGATCGAGCACGCAGAGCGCTTCGGCCTCGCGCAACTCCACCAGCTTCGCGGCCGCGTCGGCCGCGGCGCCACCCAGAGCGCCTGCATCCTGCTTTTCGGCGAGGACATCTCGCCCGCGGGATGGGAGCGCCTCAAGGCGATCAGGGACACGACCGACGGCTTCGAGATCGCGAGGCGCGACCTCGAGATGCGCGGCCCCGGAGAATTCCTCGGCGAACGCCAGTCGGGCACGCCGCTCCTACGCTTTGCGGATCTCGATCGCGACGAGGCGCTCCTTGCCGCCGCACGCCGCACGGCCGATGCCTGGCTCGAAATGGACAGGGACGCGGCCCTCAGGCACGCGGCCCGCTGGTTCAAGACGGCTGGCGAATTCCTAGCCGCATGAGCCCTTTGCGAAACGTCCCGCAACCGCACTACCATATTCATACAATCCACAAACAAGGATCCCTGATCATGACTCTCACCGAACTCAAGTACGTCATCGCGGTGGCCCGTGAAAGGCACTTCGGCCGCGCCGCCGAATCCTGCTTCGTGAGTCAGCCCTCCCTTTCCGTCGCCATCAAGAAGCTCGAGGAAGAGCTCGGCGTCTCGATCTTCGAGCGCCGCACGCCCGACATCTCGATCACGCCCGTGGGCGCCGCCATCATCGAGCAGGCCCAGAAGGTGCTCGAGGAAAGCCGTCTCATCTCCGAGATCGCCAAGCGCGGTCAGGATCCGCTCGCCGGCCCGATCCGCCTCGGCATGATCTACACGGTCGCCCCGTACCTCATGCCCGAGCTCATCGTGAAGCTCTCCACGCTCGCCCCGAAGATGCCCGTCTACCTTGAGGAGACGTACACCACCGAGCTCATCTCCCAGCTGCGCACGGGCGCCATCGACGTCGCCATCATGGCCGACACGATCTCCGACACGGGCTTCATGACCCAGGCCCTCTATCAGGAAAGCTTCGTCGTCGCCGTTCCGTCCCACCATCCGTGGGTCAACCGCAACTACATCGGTCCGCAGGAACTGCGCGACCAGACGATGCTTCTGCTCGGCGCCGGCCACTGCTTCCGCGACCAGATCATCGGCATCTGCCCGGACCTCGTGCGCGCCAACATCGGCATCGCCGACGTCCAGCGCACGGTCGAGGGCTCCTCGCTGCAGACGATCTGCCACATGGTCGCCCAGGGGCTCGGCATTACCGTGCTGCCCGCCTCCTGCGGGCCCTATCTGCGCGCGAACGTCAACAGCATCAAGACGATCCCGTTCAAGAGCCCGTCGCCCTCGCGCCGCGTCATCATGGTCTGGCGCAAGAGCTTCACGCGCATGAGCGCGATCGAGACGCTCGCCCAGGCGGTCAAGAGCACCACGCTCAACGGCTGCTTCTATCTTGACGAGCCGCCCGTCGCCGACTGAGCCGCACCGCCGAGGCCATCATGACCCAACCCGACACCCGAACGGGCGCGGAGCCCGGTCCGTCCGCGCAGGCGGCCCAGCCTGAGCCCCACGCCCAGTCGCCCGCCGCCGAACGCAACCGCGGCCCGCAGACGCTGCGTTCCATGCTCAGCTTCAGCGAGCGCGTCGACCTGCTCATCCGCGTCGTACTTGCCGTGGCCGTCTCGATCGGCTGCTACTTCATCATCGAGCCGTTCCTCACCGCGATCGTCATCGCGGCGATTCTCGCCGTCGTCACATGGCCGCTCTTCGCGAGCGCCCGTTCGTCGGCGGGCGGCTCCACGACGCTGCCCGCGCTCCTGATGGTCTTCCTGCTCATCATCGGCGTGCTGATCCCGTCGAGCTTCCTGCTCATCGCGCTCGCACAGCAGATCCCCAAGGGCATCTCCGTCATCCGCGAATGGATCGCCAGCGGCTTCACGATTCCGCCCGCCATCTCCGAGATTCCGGGCATCGGCCCTTGGCTTCACGACCAGCTGCTCTTCGCGATCGACCCCGCGTCGCTCTCGACCACCATGCAGAAGCTCCTCGAGCCGCTCTCGGCCGCGCTTCTCAATGCAGCCGTCAACGTGAGCAACATCCTCCTGCAGCTCGCCCTCGTCACCTTCATCGTGTTCTTCTTCTACCGCGACGGCGCCTGGTTCGCCGACCGCGTGCAGGCCCTGATGAAGCGCGTCTCGGGCGACCTCTCGAACGAACTCACGAAGATCCTCGTCAACACGACCCGTTCCGTCGTCTTCGGCCTCGTGGGCACCGCGCTCGGCCAGGCCGTCGTCGCAGGCATCGGCTTCTGGATCGCAGGCGTGCCTGGCATCCTCATGCTCTGCACACTCGTCTTCGTCCTCTCGATCGTCCCGATCGGACCTCCCCTCGTCTGGGGCCCGTCCGCCATCTGGCTCTACTCGCAGGGCGAAACGGGCATGGCCGTCTTCCTCGTCCTCTGGGGGCTCCTCGCCGTCTCGAGCGTGGACAACTTCCTCAAGCCGATCCTCATCGCGCGCGGCTCCTCACTGCCCCTCGCCCTCATCTTCCTGGGCGTCTTCGGCGGCGTGATCGCCTTCGGCTTCCTCGGCCTCATCCTCGGCCCGATCCTGCTCGCCGTCGGCCTCTCCATGCTTCAGGCATGGCTCAAGAATCCGATCCTCGCCGCGAAGCTTGATCCCGACCGTCCCCGCAGAAGCAGGCGTCCGATCAAGCGGGAGAAACGCGAAAGCACTCAAACCAAGGGAAATTCCCTAGATAATCCATCTGATCAGGAAAACACTTCCGAATAACTACGGAAAGTGTTGCGTATCAAGAGGTTGCAGAACTGCAACCTCCTTTTTTAGGACCCGATCAGGCCCTTTTGAAGCTCCTTTTTGCCTGAAGCAGTACGTAAAAACCTTCAGGCGCGATCCTTGACAGTAGGGCATACTAGCAACTGTATTCGGAGGACCGCCCTCAGGCGGAGTCTGTTACAGAGCGGCCCTACCCATAAAAACACTCAACAACCAAAGGATTTGGAGTTTCTTATGTCGATTCAAAGCTGGGTCGCCATTGCCGTGACGCTCGTTACGGTCTGGGCCCTGATCAAGCGCTATGAAACGCGACTGGTGCTTCTTGCCGCCGGGCTCTTCCTCTGCTGCATTAGTCTTGACCCGATGTACGGTCTTGACGCCATGGGCAAGTCCATGACGAACAAGTCCCTCATCATGGCAATCTGCGGCTCGATGGGCTTTGCCTTCGTGGCTTCCTACACGCAGTGTGACCGTTCTCTCGTTCACTACCTCGCCTCCCCGATCCGCGGCCTCGGCATCTTCCTGCTGCCGGTCTGCACGACGATCACGTTCTTCATCAACATCGCCATTCCGTCTGCCGCCGGCTGCGCTGCCGCCGTCGGTTCGACGCTCATTCCGGTGATGCTCCGCGCCGGCATCAAACCGGCCGCCGCCGGTGCTGCCGTTCTCGGCGGCACGATCGGTTCGTACCTCTCTCCGGGCACGTCCCACAACGTCTTCGTCGCCAACATGGCCAAGATGTCTGAAATGGACTTCATCTCCTATCACTCCACGTTCTCCCTGATGTGCGGCGCCATCCTCATCGTCGGCATTGCTCTCGTCGCCTTCATCCTCGGCGACCACAAGGGTGACAAGAACGCCCAGGTCGACGAATCCAAGCTCCAGAAGATGGACTTCGTTCCGTCCCCGCTCAAGGCCATCGTTCCGTTCGTGCCCATTGCCATCCTCGTGCTCGGCAACACCTGCCTTCCGGCCATCAAGATGGGCGTTGCCCAGGCCATGCTGATCGGCGCCATCGCCGCTCTCGTCATCGCCCGCGCCAACCCGCAGCAGCTCACGAAGGAATTCTTCAGCGGCATGGGCAAGGGCTATGCCGACGTGATGGGCATCATCATCGCCGCCGGCGTGTTCGCCGCCGGTCTCCGCGCCACGGGTCTCATTGACGCCGCCGTCGCCGCCCTTAAGGACTCCAACGAATTCGCCCGTTGGGGCGGCTCCCTCGGTCCGTGGATCATGGGCGTCATCACCGGTTCCGGCGACGCTGCCACCCAGGCCTTCAACGAAGCTGTGACCCCGCACGCCGAATCCTTCGGCATGACCATCCCGGGTCTTGGCGGTCTCGCCTTCCTGACCGGCGCTCTCGGCCGCACGATGTCCCCGCTCGCCGGCGTGACGATTCTCGTGTCCGGTATCGCCATGGTCTCCCCGATCGAAGTCATCAAGCGCACCGCCGTTCCGTGTATCGTCGCTGTCGTCGCCTGCGCTCTCCTGATGGTCTAATTCATCAGAGCCTGAAGTCCTCTCCGAGAGCTTCATGACAGAGACAAGAAGGGCCGTTCCGAAAGGTGCGGCCCTTTTCATTTCCCTCTTTCTCCCCGTCTCTCGCCTCTCGTCCTGCAGCGCCGCCCGCCCGACCCGCAGCCCCCTGCTCCACGCACCTCATCTCCTCCCGCTCCCGCCCCCAGAGACTGCGAAGGACCTTCCTGCGTGTCCGCGCCTGCCCATCCTTCACCTTCCCGCGGGATCCTCGGCACGGCAGACGACTGCAACCGGAACACCTCTCTCGCCGCCCCCGCTTCCTTGCGCTCATCGCCGCAGCTCCTCCCAACGTGATCGTCACGGCGAGGAACTCACGAGACTCGTGAAGGAAATTCGTGCGAGGAGATCAAGCATCTGCACGACTCCTTCATGAACGTCATGACCAAGCAGGAATCCGACGGTCAAACGTTCCGTCCGCTTTCAGAAGCTTGAAAAAGCTAGACGAAACCGATGAGGGCTGTTTGATGCAGCCCGCTACTGCCCGAATTGGGTAGGGACTAGAATGGGGGGTTACGGCCCCCCAGAATCCCCTTCCAATCGATTGGGAGGGGATTATCAATTCCGTTCAGATCAGCGGGTGCGCACGAACACCTGGGTGTGGATGTGATCGGCGGGAATCGTGCGGTACTGCAGGATGATGTTGCGCACGTACTCGACGAAGATTTCGGAGCCGCAGAGATAGACGTCGCTTTCGGCGTCCATGCAGGCGTGACGCAGCGTGGCGGGCATCAGCTTGCCCGTCAACATGTACTCCAGGCCGACGTGATCGTCAAAGCGCGGTTCGGTGTAGCCCACGGCCATGCCGCTGTCGGGAATAAGCTTGATGAGGTTCTTCGTCTCCTCCTGAAGCGGGAAGTGCTCGCCGTTCTTCGTGGAGTAGATGAGATGCACGCGGCGCAGCGGGTGGTCGGTGGCGATCTCGGAGAGCATCGCGACCATCGGGGTGATGCCGATGCCTTCGGCGATCATCACGACGGGAGTTTCACGGTCGTCAAGAACGAAGCCGCCAGCGGGTTCGGAAACCTCGATCTCGTCGCCGACGTGCAGGCACTGGGCGAGCTGGGCGGAAAGGGCGCCGCGGTCGTTGTCGAGCACCTTGATGGTGATGCGGTAGCAGCCTTCGTCGGGCGTGCTGCAAAGCGTGTAGGCGCGCGGCTCAAAACCCTCGAGGCGAAGCGCCACGCCCTGGCCGGCGCGGAAGGCGGGAAGCGGCTGCTCGTCGGCGGGCATCAGCGTGAAGGTGGTCGTGTCGACGCATTCTTGCTTGCGGTTCATCACCTTGAACTTGCGCCAGCCCTTCCATTCGACGAAGGCCGGGGCCTTGACTTCATCAACGTGGGCTTCCTTCTTTTCGAAAAATCCGAACATGATGCTTCTCCTTTTTAATTCTTGCGCAGGCGTTTCGAGCGCTTTGCAAATGGCTTTCAGCTGACGCCCGGTCTCGGCGTCCTGTTGTTTAAAGCATACCCCTAACTACTACCACCTAATCCTTTCGCATCGACTTTTGTTGATCTTTTAGATAAACCAGACTACCCCTTACAGATCCACTACCCTTTTCGGTATAGGAATCAACCCTTATCAACCCCTTTCGTGCGCAGACACTGCACTCGGGAAGTCCTCCCTGCGCAGCGTTTGAAATGAAAAAATCAAAGAAAAACGGCCGTCCCCCGCAAGGGAGACAGCCGTCTTCGTCAATTCAGATGAGGTCCGTCCGTCAGATCTTCAGGATCTCGCGGCGGTAGTACTGAAGCTCCTCGATGCTTTCCTCGATGTCGGAGAGGGCCTGGTGCTTCGTGGCCTTCTGGATGTTGCGCGTCTTTTCGGGAGCCCAGCGGCGGGTGAGCTCCTTGAGGGTCGAGACGTCGAGGTAGCGGTAGTGGAAGTACTCCTCGAGGTTCGGGAGCCAGCGCGCCATGAAGCGGCGGTCCTGGCCGATCGTGTTGCCGCACATCGGGCTCTTGCCCTGCGGCACGAAGCGGCGGAAGGTCTCGAGGAAGATCTTCTCGCACTCGGCCTCGTCGATCGTGCTTTCCTTCACGCGGGCCACGAGTCCGGAGCGGGTGTGCGTGTCGGTGTTCCAGGCGTCCATGCCGTCGAGGACCTCGTCGCTCTGATGCACGGCAACCACGGGGCCCTTGTGCAGGATGTTCAGATTCTTGTCGGTGATGATCGCCGCGACCTCGATCACGCGATTCACCTCGGGCTGAAGCCCGGTCATCTCCATGTCGATCCAGATCAGGTTGTCGTCCGAATACGCGGGATCTCGTTCAATGTCGTTCGTCATGGGTAGTCGTTTGTCCAAAAGAGGTTCGAGCAGAGGCGCTCCGCCCCCCCGCGTCTTTCCTGCGGGGGCGCCGATCCGCCATAATATAGGATTATCGTCCCTTTCATCACGCCCGTCCGCGCAGTCCGTCCCATGTCCCTGCACGCCACCTTCATCGAGCACACCTTCGTCAGCATCCTTGCGCTATACGTGACGCTCGAGTGCGCGGTCACGATCCTGCAGACCCGCGCGGCCGAGAAGTCGTGCGGACGCGTGCCCGAGGGCTTCGAGAAAAAGCTCACGCTCGCGGGCATTCGAAAGGCGGCGGACTACACGGGCGAACTCGCCCAAGCGAACCTTCTGCTCACCGTGGTGGGCGCGGGCTTCGCGCTCTTCATGACGTTCGGCAACGGCCTCAACGTCTTCACGGCCGTCATCGAGACGATCATGGGTCCGGGCATTCCCGCCGACTGGGTCCTCATCAGCCTGATCGTCCTCCTCATGCTCCTCATCGAGCTTCCCTTCGGATGGTGGGCCCGCTACCGCGTCAAGGAACGCTACGGCTACATGCGCGAGCCGCGCATGCGCTGGCTCTCGCGCGCCCTTTCAGAGGCCCTCTGGGGCTGGCTCGTCTTCATGCCCGTCTCCGCCGCGCTTCTCACCCTCTTCGAATACGCGGGCGGCGACTGGTGGAAGCTCGCATGGGGCGTCTGGCTCGTCTATCTCCTCTGGCGCTGGAAGCTCTCGAGCGTCTACGGCGTCTTCTGGAAGCGCCGGAGCCGCCCCTATGCGAACGCCGAAACCCGCGAGGCCGTTCGGGAGAGCCTGCACCGTCAGGGCATCACCATGACCGAAATGGTCGTCATGACCCGCCCCGCCTCCTGGGACCACTCCAACATCGTGCTCTCGGGCTGGGGCCTCAGGCGCCGCGTCATCGTCTTCGCGCACGTCGCGCACCTGCTCAGGAAGGACGAGATCGTCGCGCTCGCCGCCCACGAGGCCGCACACGTGCGCCACTTCCACGGCGTGCTCCGCCTCCTCATCAACGTCGCCGTCTCCTACATCTTCTGCTGGCTCGCGGGCTGGGGCGCCACGCACGTCCAGTTCTTCGAGGGTTTCAACTATTCGCCGATGCTCACGCTCGACATGCCCGGCACCCATGCGGGCAGCGTCTGCGCGGTCGCGCTCGTCGTCTTCCCCATGCTTCTCTACCCGCTCTCGCCCCTGCTCAACCTCGCCGCACGCCTCATGCAGTACGACGCGGACCTGCACGCCGCGCGCATCGCGGGACTCGACCCGATGATCAGCGCCCTCGTGAAGCTGCACAAGGACACGACGACATCTCTCTCGCCGTCCCTCGTCTATTCGCTCTTTCACTACAAGCGTCCGCACCCCGGCATGCGCGTTGCGAACCTGCAGCGCCTCAAGCGCCTGTCGGCGCCCGGCGGCCGGCTCGAGCACCTCTTTCCGAAGCCCGCCGAGCCCCGAGCGCCCGAAGCGGACTAAACTACCTCACCAGCAACCTTTCTTCGCGGCTCACGTCCGCTCACGAACCTCAGCTACTGTCCCATGACCAAAACTCCGTCCCGCAAGCACCGTCCGACCGCCGAAGCTGCCGCCCCCCTCATCACAGGCCGCGTCACCGCAGGCCACGGCCGCCACTACTTCGTGACGACGGAGGACGGCGCCGTGCTTGAAGCCCACCGCCGCGGCAAGAAGGGCGACGTCGTTGTGGGCGACGTCGTCGAGTGCACCGAACCGGTCTCGGGCGTCTCCGCCATCGAGTCGATCCGAGAGCGCCGAAACCTTCTCTACCGCTCCGACGAATGGCGCATCAAGTCGCTCGCCGCCAACATCGACCTCGTCTGCATCGTCTTCGCGTCCCGCCCGACCTTCAACCCCTGGTTCATCTGGAGGGCGCTTCTCGCCGCCCATCAGGCAGGCATCCCCGCGCTCGTCATCCGCAACAAGGCCGAACTTGCCGAAGGCGCCGAGGAGGCTGCGGCCGCCGTACGCCTTCTCGAGTCGATCGGCCACGACGTCATCACGGTCTCCGCCACGGGCGAGCCCGAGGCGACCCGCGCCCGCCTCATCGAGCGTCTCGAAGGCCGAGCCTCGCTCCTCGTCGGCCAGTCGGGCATGGGCAAGTCCACGATCCTCAACCTTCTCGTCCCGCACGCCCAGGCCGCCACGCGCGAATTCTCCGTGGCCCTCAACCTCGGCAAGCAGACGACCACCGCCGCCCGCTGGTACGACGCCAAGGACGACGACTGGCAAGGCAGCGTCATCGACACCCCGGGCTTCCAGGAGTTCGGCCTCGCACACCTCTCGCTCAACGACATCCTGCGCGCCATGCCCGACATCGCAGCGCACGTCTCGGGCTGCCGTTTCTTCAACTGCCGGCACCTCGAGGAGCCCGGCTGCGGCGTCAAGGCCGCCGTCGAGGCGGGCGAGGTCGACGAGGCGCGCTACGCCTTCTACAGGTCGCTCGCAGTCCACGCCGACACGCTGCCTCTATAATCATTCAATTTCCCCGAAACGACTCCCGCAGAAACGTTCCACAGAGGTCCACCGTCATGGCCGAGGTCATTCCCATCGCTTCGAATCCCCCCCCCGTGCGCAGTCTTCCGATTCCGCAGACAGGCGCCGTGCGACGCTCGGTAGGCCACTGGACCGACACCCGCGGACGCCCCCTGAGGGACCTGCGCATCTCGGTGACCGACCACTGCAACTTCCGCTGCCGCTACTGCATGCCCAAGGAGAAGTTCAGCAATCCCCACGCCTTTCTCGCCCACACCGAGCTCCTCACCTTCGAGGAAATCCTGCGCATCGCGCGCATCGTGGTCGCCAACGGCGTCGAGAAGTTGCGCCTCACGGGCGGCGAGCCCCTGCTCAGAAAGGGCCTCGAGGAACTTGTCGCAGAACTGCGCAGGCTCAGGACGCCCGACGGCCGCGACATCGACATCGCGCTCACGACGAACGCCTCCATCCTTCACAAGAAGGCGCAGGCCCTGCGCGACGCGGGCCTCGACCGCGTCACGATCAGCCTCGACGCGCTCGACGAAGGCATCTTCCAGGGCTTCAACGACGTGGGCTTTCCCGCCGCCAAAGTGCTCGACAACATCAGGCTTGCGGCCGACATGGGCTTTCGCGTCAAGATCAACACCGTCGTCAAGCGCGGAGTGAACGAGTCCGAAATCGTCCGCATCTGCGAACACTTCCGCCACACGGGCATCATCCCCCGCTTCATCGAGTATATGGACGTGGGCACCTCCAACGGCTGGCGCATGACCGACGTCGTTCCCTCCGCGGAGGTGGTCGGGATGATCCGCGCAAAGTGGCCCGTCGAGCCCGTCGGCGCCAACTATCCGGGTGAAACCGCCTCCCGCTGGCGCTATCTGGACGGCGCTGGCGAATTCGGCTGCATCTCCTCCGTCACCCAGGCCTTCTGCGGCGAATGCTCCCGCGCGCGCCTGAGCATGGACGGGCGCCTCTACCTCTGCCTCTTCGCGACCGAGGGCTACGACATCCGCACGATGCTCCGCGGCGGCGCCACCGACTTCGAGATCGAGCAAGCGCTCGGCCGAATCTGGTCCGCCCGCGACAACCACTACTCCGAGCTCCGTTCGCTCGGTCTCGCGCCCGAGCGCGCGAAGATCGAAATGAGCTACATCGGCGGGTAGTTTCGCCTAGGCATCTTGCCTTAGTCCTTCACCTTTTCTCCCGTTCAGTGGGACAGAAGGCGTTCGCGTCCGTATACTTGAATACCCGAACACAAGTCTTCGGTCATCCGGCGGCCAGGCCGCGCTTTTTTTTTTGCGCCCGTTTTCTTCACCCTGCCAGGCCCCCTTCTCGATGACGCGCCCGCCGCGCCCCCGCCCGGCGAACAATCAATATAAGAAAGGGTCCCCCTTATGTTCAGCAATCCCACTGCGATCACCTTCGTCGGCTATCTGCTCGTCATGGTGTGCGTCGGCTTCTACGCCTACTACCACACCCGCAGCTACGGCGACTACATTCTCGGCGGACGTAGCCTCGGCGGCTTCGTGACGGCCCTTTCGGTCGGCGCCTCCGACATGTCCGGCTGGCTTCTGATGGGCCTGCCCGGCGCCGTCTACCTCGCCGGCATCTCCCAGTCGTGGATCGGCATCGGCCTCGTCCTCGGCTCCTACATCAACTGGTGCGTCGTCGCCTCCCGCCTGCGCGTCTACACGGAGAAGACCCACAACGCGCTCACGCTCCCCGACTACTTCTCGCACCGCTTCGAGGACAAGCAAAACCTGCTGCGCATCATCGCCGCCGTCGTGATCCTGCTCTTCTTCACGATCTACTGCGCCTCGGGCGTGGTCGCGGGCGCCCGCCTCTTCGAGAACACCTTCAGCATGTCCTATGAGACGGCCCTCATTCTGGGCGCCGCCGCCACGATCTGCTACGTCTTCGTGGGCGGCTTCCTCGCCGTCTCCTGGACCGACACGATTCAGGCTCTCCTCATGTGCCTCGCCCTGATCGTGACGCCGATCGCCGTCATGTACGACCTCGGCGGCTTCACCGCCGCCACCGAGTGCGTCGCGAGCGTCGACATCAAGATGCTCAACATCCTCGAGGGCCACACCCTCGTGGGCATCGTCAGCCTTCTCGCCTGGGGTCTGGGCTACTTCGGTCAGCCGCACATCCTCGTGCGCTTCATGGCCACCCGCTCCATCAAGGTGATCCCGAACGCCCGCCGCGTCGCCACCCTCTGGATGAGCTTCTGCCTCTCGGGCGCCGTCGCCGTCGGCTTCTTCGGCGCGGCCTTCTTCGCCGAGCACCGCGACGTCGCCTCCCTCGTCGAACAGAACCACGAGCGCGTCTTCATCGTCCTCTCGGGCCTTCTCTTCAATCCCTGGATCGCCGGCATCCTAATGTCCGCCATTCTCGCGGCCGTCATGTCCACGCTCTCCTGCCAGCTGCTCGTGTGCTCGTCGACTCTCACCGAGGACTTCTACCGCACGTTCATCCGCCGCAACGCCTCCCAGCGCGAACTCGTCTGGTTCGGCCGCAGCATGGTGCTCCTCGTCTCGGTCGTCGCCGTCTGGCTCGCCCGCGACCCCAACAGCCTCGTGCTCTCCCTCGTCTCCTACGCCTGGGCGGGCTTCGGCGCGGCCTTCGGCCCCGTCATCATCATGTCGCTCTGGTGGCGCCGCATGACGCGCAACGGCGCGCTCGCGGGCATGATCACCGGCGCCGTCACGGTCCTCGTCTGGAACCACTACGCCTGGCTCGGCCTCTACGAAATCCTTCCGGGCTTCGTCTTCGCCCTCATCGCCATCGTCGTCGTGAGCCTTCTCGACAAGGCTCCCTCCAAGAGCATCGCGAAGACCTTCGACGAAGTCCAGGCCGCCGTGCGCAATCCCGCCTGACCGCTTCAGGCCTGCCACGATTGAAAAGAGGAGCCTCGCGCTCCTCTTTTCACATCCGACCCGAATGCAGTCCGTGCAGGCCAAATCCGTTAGAATCTCCTGCACAACGCTTTTCGGGGAAGCCGCCGCAGCGGCCGTCCCCATCCCGCTTTCCGCGGCGCCCGCAACCGGCTGCCGCATGACCTTCATTCATGGCACGCTCTTCACATCTTGCGGCCCAGCGCCGCGAACTCAGCTTCATCCTCAACCGCCTGACGGCCTATACGACCCTCGCCGACCGTGACATCCTCGAGCAGCGTCTGCGCACGATCCTCGAGAAGCCGCTCTCCGACGACTTCTACATCATGGCCAACGAAGTCTTCGACAAGATCGAGGCCCAGCATCCTTCCGTCGCCAACGAGGCCCGCGGGAACTTCTACGGCATGCTCTCCGAGGTGAAGTACGAATACAGGACCCCGACCGAGTCCACATCGATGCTGATGGTCGGCCTGATGATGAGCACGTTCTTCAAGACCGCCTGCCCCAACGTCACGCTCTCGCAGGAAACCGCCGACAAGGTTGTCGAGATCCTCAAGAAGCACTACATCAACCCGAAGGCCAAGATCACGATCTTCCATGAAATGCTCCGCAGCAACCAAGGGCCCGCCAACGATACCGAGACGGCGGGCAGGCTCACGCGTGCGATGGCCGAATGCAAGGGAACCCTCTACACCAAGGAACACCTCGACGTACCCGAAAGCGAGGATGACCCCATCGCCGCGCTTGAGAACGAACGCATCTACGGCCTCTACCTGCGCCACCTCGTCATCACCGTAACCGTGCCTGCGGGCGAGCTCGCCGTCGTGCATCCCTACCGCTGGTGGGACACCACGCGCCACCCCGAGTTCTGCGTCAGCGGCCACTTCGATCCCAACCAGATCCTCAAGAATCCGTTTGCGTTCGACATGCAGGAGGCCCTCAAGTCCAACATCGCGTCCTGCCAGACGATCTTCACGGAACCCATGCCCCTCGTCAAGGGACTCGACTTCTTCGAGCAGCAGCTCTCGCCCTTCCGCATCTACCCGCTCCTTACAAATGCCGTGCAGACGGCGGATTGCGAGCCCGACCAATTCTGCGCCTCGATCGCCATCTTCTGCTCGCGTCCCGACGCGGCCAAGATCTACGCCTCCGAAATCCGCATTGCACTCTCCATGGAGACCTCCCGCGACCAGCCCTTCTCGGGCGACTGCATCTCCTTCCAGGACACGGGCGTCGACCTCAACACATACGCCACCAACTTCGAACGCTTCTTCAACATGCTCGGCCTCACCGACGTCGTCATCCACGAAGAGCCCCGCTACTATGAATACGAGGACGAGGGCGGCCGCATCTACGTGAACGCCCGCGGCGTCTCCATGCCGCTCAACCCAAACTTCGCCCCCGTCATGCCCGCACACTTCCTCAACTGACGCGCGGCACATGCAAAAAGACGGCCCTGCGCTTCCTGCGCGAGACCGTCTTTTTCACGAAACCCCTCCCCCTGCACTTGCAAACATGGAGCTGACCATGTATTGCCAACCCGAGCACCCTCCTGCTTGGCACCATGGCCTCTGCTGACTTCTCACGGCAAGCTTTACTCCATCGCCCTGTTGGGGCGATGTCCGTGAGGCCTCCTCGGGCAAGGACACGCTCACTCCCCTCATGCAGCTGCCTCATTGCGCATCGCGACGCACACACTGCGAAGGGGCTTCGCCGTTGCCGGCGAAGCCCCTTTCGTCATGAGCAGCTCACGAGTCGGACGGATCCGAGCACCTCAGCGTCACTGAGCGGCCTTCTCCACGTCGAACGTGAACCTGCCGTCCTTCGCGCCCACGCGGATCGTGTCGCCGGGACCTGCGGAACCCTCGAGCATGACCATCGCAAGACGATTCTCGATGTGGTCCTGGATCGCGCGCTTGAGCGGACGTGCGCCGTAATGCGGATCGAAGCCCACTTCGGCGAGTTCCGCCATGGCCTCGTCGGTCACCTCGAGCGTCACGTCCTGGGCGGCCACGCGGGCCTGCAGGCTCTTGAGCTGGATCGCGGCGATGCGACGGATGGCCTCGCTGCCGAGCGAGTTGAAGATCACGACCTCGTCGATGCGGTTGATGAACTCCGGACGGAAGTGCTCGCGCACCTCGGTCATCACGGCATTCTTCACGCTCTCCCTCGACTCGCCGATCATCTCCTGAATCTCGGAGGAGCCCAGATTCGAGGTCATGACGATCACGGTGTTCTTGAAGTCCACCGTGCGGCCCTGGCCGTCGGTCATGCGGCCGTCGTCAAGCACCTGCAGCAGGACGTTGAAGACATCGGGATGAGCCTTCTCGACTTCGTCAAGAAGAATCACGCTGTAGGGATGACGGCGGACGGCCTCCGTCAGGTAGCCGCCTTCCTCGTAACCCACGTATCCCGGAGGCGCGCCGATCAGGCGGGCGACGCTGTGCTTTTCCATGAACTCGCTCATGTCGATGCGCACGAGCGCATCCTCCGTGTCGAAGAGGAACTGCGCGAGCGCCTTCGTGAGCTCGGTCTTGCCGACGCCCGTCGGGCCGAGGAAGAGGAAGCTGCCGTAAGGACGGTTCGGATCCGAAAGCCCTGCACGGCTTCTCAGAATCGTCTCGGCCACGCGCTTGACGGCTTCGTCCTGCCCCACGACGCGCTCCTCGAGCGCATCCTTCATGTGCAGGAGCTTCTGGCGCTCGCCCTCCATCATCTTCGCGACGGGAATGCCCGTTGCGCGACTGACGACTTCGGCGATTTCCTCGGCACCCACGGTGGTTCTGAGAAGCTTCGGCTTGGGCGCATCGCCCGCTTCGGCCTTCTCGGCCTTCTTCAGGCGTTCCTCAAGCTTGGGCAGAACGGCGTACTGAAGCTCGGCGAGCTTTTCGTACTGGGCCGTGCGGCGGTACTCCTCCATCTGGTGACGCGTGCGGTCGATCTCGTCGCGGACGCTCTTGGCGCCGAGCGCCTCGCTCTTCTCCTTCTTCCAGACCTCCTCAAGGTCGGCATACTCGCGGGAGAGCTTGTCGATCTCGTCCTCAATCGCCTGCAGACGCTTCTTCGAGGCGTCGTCGGTCTCCTTCTTCATGGCCTCGCGCTCGATCTTGAGCTGGATCAGGCGGCGGTCAAGCTTGTCGAGAGCCTCGGGCTTGGAATCGATCTCCATCTTCACGCGGGCCGCGGCCTCGTCGATCAGATCGATGGCCTTGTCGGGCAGGAAGCGGTCGGTGATGTAGCGGTGCGAAAGTTCGGCCGCGGCCACGATGGCTGGGTCGGTGATCTCGACGCCATGATGCGCCTCATAGCGTTCCTGCAGGCCGCGCAGAATGGCGATCGTGTCCTCGACGCTCGGTTCGTCGACCAACACCTTCTGGAAGCGGCGCTCGAGGGCGGCATCCTTCTCGACGTACTTGCGGTACTCGTCAAGAGTGGTCGCGCCGATCACGTGCAGCTCGCCGCGCGAGAGCGCGGGCTTGAGCATGTTGCCCGCATCCATCGAGCCTTCCGTCTTGCCGGCGCCCACCACGGTGTGCAGCTCGTCGATGAAGAGGATGATCCTGCCGGACTCGGCCGTCACTTCCTTCAGAAGCTTCTTGAGACGCTCCTCGAACTCGCCGCGGTACTTCGCACCCGCAATCAGGCCCGCCATGTCGAGCGAGAGAATGCGCTTGCCGCGAAGGCTGTCGGGCACCTCGTTGTTGACGATGCGCTGCGCCAGACCCTCGACCACGGCCGTCTTGCCCACGCCGGGCTCGCCGATCAGGACGGGGTTGTTCTTGCTCCTGCGCTGCAGGATCTGCATCGTGCGGCGGATCTCGTCGTCACGACCGATCACGGGATCAAGCTTGCCCTGACGGGCGCGCTCGGTCAGGTCGACCGTGTATTTCTTGAGCGCCTCGCGCTGGCTTTCCGCATCGGGGTTGTCGGCCTTGTCGCCGCCGCGGACGGTTTCGACCGCCGCTTCAATGGCAGCGCGAGTCAGCCCTGCATTCTTCGCAAGACGGCCCGCCTCGCTCCTGTCCTTCGTGAGGGCGAGAAGCAGCATTTCCGTCGAGATGAACTCGTCGCCGCGCTTCATCGCCTCCTTCTCCGTGAGGTTGAGGAGGTTCATGAGGTCGCGCGAGATCTGCACGTCGCCGCCCGTGCCCGAAACCTTCGGCAGGCGCTCGACGGCCGCGTTCACTTCGCGCGTCAGGCTCTGGACGTTCACGCCCGCACGTTCAAGAAGGCTCCTGCTCGAACCTTCACCGTCGGCGAGCACAGCCGCCAGAATGTGCACAGGCTCGATGACCTGGTTGTCATGAGCAAGCGCGAGCGACTGGGCCTCGCCCAACGCTTCCTGGAATTTAGTCGTTAACTTGTCTTGACGCATGTTCTTGTTCCTTCGAAAACCCCTGCATGGGACCGCATTGACTCTGCCTGCGATCACGGGATTCTCATCTGATGTCCCTACCTATATGGGGATAGAGCAGGACATTTCAAGATGCCTGAACATTGAAGTTGCTACAGAGTTTGTCCGGCGTCAAGACTCTCGGAGAGTCGAAATGAAACGACCCCGTCTGGTGCAAGACCGGCGGGGCCGTGAGCGTTCAGGCTGCCTTCCCGTGCTCAGAGCGAGCGGACGGCCGTCCAGCCCGCCCAAGTGCCCGTCAGGCTCAGCAGCAAATGCGAGGCCATGTGCACGCCGGCCCTGATGAAGGCGCCCGACGTGATGAGCGAGAAGGCTTCAGCCGAAAAGGTCGAGAAGGTCGTCAGACCTCCGAGAAAGCCCGTGATGACGAAAAGCCGTACGGCGGGCGGCAGCTCGGGATTCGCGCTCGTCCAGGCGAGTGCGGCGCCGATCAGAAGGCCGCCCGCGGCATTGGAGGCGAGCGTTCCCCAAGGCATCCATCCTGCGAGCGGATTGAGGAAATAGGAGAGCATCCATCGGCAGACGGCGCCGAGTCCGGCGCCCGTACCGACGGCGAGGATCACGAGCCAGAGCGGCCCGTCCCTGGTCATCGTGCGGCCTCACCCCAGCGACGCCTGGCCTCTTCGTCGCTCTCGCGCGCGTCGACCCAGCGCTCGCCCTCGGGCGTCCTCTCCTTCTTCCAGAAGGGGGCCTCGGTCTTGAGCCAGTCCATGATGAATTCGCAGGCCTCGAAGGCCTCGCGGCGGTGCGCGCTCGTGACGACGACGAGCACGATGTGCTCGCCCACGGCCATCTCGCCCACGCGGTGGATGACCGTCACGCCGCAGACGTCCCAGCGTGCCCTTGCGCGCTCGACAATGCCCGCGAGCGCCCTTTCGGTCATCGCGGGATAGTGCTCGAGCGTGAGATGCGTGACGTCGTTGCCGTCATTGCGGTTTCTCACCACGCCCACGAAGCTCGCCACGCCGCCCGCTTCGGGAGAGGACTCGATGAGCCTCTCGATCTCCTCGCCGGGATTGAAGTCCGCCTCGCTCACGCGAATGGTCGTCAGGGACATGATCAGCCTCCGGTCACCGGCGGAAAGAAGGCGACCTCGTCGCCCGCCTTCACGGCGTCGTCGGGCTCGGCCATCTCCTGATTGACGGCCGCGCGCACGCGGCGCGCATTGCCGAGCGCAGTCGCATACGGCTCGCCGCAGCCGCGAAGCCACTCGCGAAGCCCTGCGACCGTCGTCACGTCCTCAGGCACCTCAAGCTCCTCCTGCGCACGACCGAGGGCGTCGCGCAGAAGCGCAAAGTAAAGGATGCGGATCTTCATTTTGTTATGTCCTCTCTTTCTTGTGTTTCAGGTTTGCGCATTTCGAGCCACTCTCAGGCGAAGAACTGGCAGAACGGGTAGTAGCTGACCATGTCGCCCTTGCGGACGGCGCCGCCCACGGGAATGTCGACGAGACCGTCGGCCCAGGCGCAGGAGGAAAGCACCTGCGAATTCTGCGTGTGATAGAGGTCGAGCCCGCCCTCGTCGTTGCGGCGCACGCGCACAAACTCCTGACGGTCGCCCGGCTTGAGCCAGTCGAAGTCGGCTCTCACGGCCATGGGCTTTACGTCGATGTCGGTGAGGCCCATCGTCCTCAGGAGGTAGGGTCTGGCCATCATCAGGAAGACCACGAAGCCCGCAACGGGATTGCCCGGACAGCCTATGAAGGGCACGCCGCGCACCTCGCCGAACGCGAGGGGCTTGCCGGGCTTGAGACGGACGCGCCAGACGTTGAGCGAACCGACTGCTTCGACCGCCGGCTTGATGTGGTCCTCTTCGCCCACGCTCATGCCGCCCGTCGTCAGGATGACGTCGGCCGAGGCGGCCGCGCTCTCGAAAGCCTCGATCGTGGCCTCAAGCGTGTCGGGCACGCTGCCCAGGTCGAGCGCCTCGCAGCCGAGCTCCTGAAGGAGGCTGCGGATCATGAAGCGGTTCGAGTTGTAGATGCCACCCGGCGGCAGGGGTTCGCCCGGTTGCACGAGCTCGTCGCCCGAAAAGAAGATGCCGACTCGAAGACGGCGGTAAACCTTGACGTAGGCGCGGCCGATGGACGCGACCATGCCGATCGCGGCGGGCGTCAGGCGGGCGCCCTTCTTGAGCACGACGCCGCCCTGAGGCACGTCGGAGCCGCGGCGGCGGACCCATGCGCCCTCGCGCACGGGGGACTTGAAGCAGACGCCCTCGGGCGTCACCTCGACGTTTTCCTGGGGCACGACCGTGTCGGCACCCTCGGGCATCGGCGCGCCCGTGAAGATGCGCGCGACGCTGCCCTGCGCAAGCCTTGAGCCAACCTGACCGGCGGGAATGCGGTCGGAAACGGGCAGCACGACGGGATGATCTTCGGACGCCTCAGCCAGCTCGGCCGCTCTGACCGCGTAGCCGTCCATCTGGGAGTTGTCCCATCCGGGAACGGCGATAGGGCTCACGATGTCTTCGGCGAGCACGCGGTGGGTTGAATAGAGGAGCGGAATGGTTTCCATTCCCTCGACGGGCACCGCCTTCTCCATGAGGCGGCGCAGGGCTTCGGCGTAGGTGATCATAGGCTTACAACAAAATCTGCAACGGCTGCAGGGTCGTTGATGTCGAGCCGCGGCACCCTTTCGTCCGGCTCCTCGAAGTCGGAGGCGACGGCCACCACGTCGTCATGCATGAGCGAGAGTCTCGGATTGGCCTCGCACGCCCTGCGTCGGACTTCAATTTTAGGGAATGCGCCCTCGTTTTTAAACCCCTCCACAAGGATGACGTCGACATCCGAAAATCTGGCAAGCAGCTCTTCAACCGACGGCTGTTCAGGCGTTTCAACGAGCATGGCCCATCTTCGGTCGCTGCGCACGATCACCTGCGAGGCACCCGCCTCCCTGTAGCGCCAGCTGTCCTTGCCGGGCTTGTCCATGTCGAACCCGTGGTGCGCGTCCTTAAGCGCCGCGACCCGGAAACCGCGGCGGGTGAGTTCCGCCGCAACCCGGGTCGCAAGGGTCGTCTTGCCGCTTTCGGAAAAGCCGACGAACCCGACCGTTTTAGGCATCAGGGCGCTCCGTCAGCCTCTCGATCTCCTCTCGGACCGCCGCTTCACACGCAGGCGTCTGGACCTTGCGCAGCGGACGGCTGAAGAGGTCGGCCATGTCCTCGGGCGGCTCGACGGCAACGCCCGTGGCCTGCCTGACCATCCTCGGGAACTTGACGGCCTGAACCGTCTCGACGCAGAGCGTCTTGACGCCGACGGGATGGAGGTAGATGCCCGAGAAGAGCGCGTCGGCCGTGTGCGGGTCGACGTACGTGTCGTACTCGAGGTGCATCTGCTCGATGATCTCGAGGCGATTCGGATGGTTCGAGGAACCCGACACGACGCCCGACAGGCGGACCTTGCGGAATTCCTCCGCCGTGAGCGTGAATTCGCCCTTCGTCTTCAGATCCTCGGCAAGCTCCCTGACACGGGTGCCGTCGCGGCCGAGCACGTCGAAGAGGAAGCGCTCGAAGCTCGCGGCGCGCGAGATGTCAGTGGAGGGCGAGGACGTTGCGATCGTCTCGCTCGAGGGCTTCGGCGCATAGCGACCCGTGCGAAGGAACTCGTCCATCGCGTCGTTTTCGTTCGTGCAGACGATGAGGCGCATGATCGGAAGCCCCATCTTCTTGGCGACCCAGCACGCGTACGCATTGCCGAAGTTGCCGCCCGGCACCGCGAAGACGACCTCCTCGCCCACGCGTTCGACGGCCCTCAGATAGCCGTAGAAGTAGTAGACGATCTGCGGCACGATGCGGGCCCAGAGGACGGAGTTGATCGCGCCGAGGCCGTGGGCCTTCGCGTACTCGCGATCCTCGAGGATCGTGCGCACGATGTCCTGGCATTCGTCGAACGTGCCGTTGACCTCGATGTTGACGACGTTCGGATCTTGATTGGAATAAAGCTGCGCCGCCTGGAACTGGCTCATGCGGTCCTTCGGGGAAAGCATGACGACCTTGATGTTCTTGTGCCCGCCGAACGCGGCCTCGGCCGCAGCCCCCATGTCGCCCGTCGTGGCGCCGAGCAGCGTGCGCGGGCGCCCCTGGGCGAACGACGTGTCGAAGAGCCTCGACATGAACTGCAGGGCAATGTCGTCGAAGGCAAGCGTCGGACCGTTCGAAAGCTCGAGCAGGCCGACCTGGTCGTGGAGCCACTTCACGGGCGTGATCTCCTCGGCCGTGAACATACCGCGGGTGTGGCCGAAGTTGCCGGCCTGATAGGCTTCGGAGCAGATCTGCCAGAGATCCTCCTTCGGGAGCTCCTCGGCGAAGAGGCGGATGACCTCGAAGGCGAGCGAGGCATAGGAGAGGCCGCGCCACGTCATCAGGGTGTGGGCGTCGACCTTCGGGAACACCGCAGGCACGTAGAGGCCGCCATCCTCGGCATAGCCCTCGAAGAGAATGTCGCTGAACGAGAAGCTCGATTCGAGGCCTCGGGTGGAAATGTACTGCATTAAACCTCCTTGAAAAGGGGGAAATAGTCGCTGTCACTCATCAGGCAAATGACGATAAAGCCATACTACCTGAAAATCATTCTCCGAAAACTTAAAGAGACGGTTTTTTACGGAACCCAGGCATTTGACCTACAGCGAAATAGGTGCTTTCGAGCAGATGCTCACGCGAAACACCCGTCCACTCGATCGTAATTGTAAGTCTTGTCGACCTTCAGACAGAAGGGGGACGCCCGCCGGCCACCGAACCTCTACAATGACTTCATTGACAATAGATTAGAGAGAAACGCCATGCCGCTTCCGAAAAGACCCGCCAAGCGAGGGGACGTGCTGACCGACTACGGTCCCGAAGCCGATCTGACCAAGCCCGCCGGAAAGGCTGCGCCCAAGGCCGCAGCCAAACCGTCGCAGGCTCCCGAGACGGCTTCGAAGCCCCGCCGCACGACGAGGAAGACCGTGAAGGCCGCGCCCGCCGAAACGACGAAGACTGTCGAAAAGACCGTCACCGCGCAGGAGACTGCCGCCCCCAAATCGACGGCGAAGACGCCCGCGAAGCCCGCCGTGAAGAAGCCCCCCGTCAAAAAAGCCGCAACCGCAGTGAAGCCCCAGACGGCCCCCGCAGTCGCCGAGTCCGACGTGCGCGAATCCAGGCACTCCAACCGCCGCGGACGCGCCGCAACGCCCGCCGACAAGCGCAAGCTCTTCGTGCTCGACACCAACGTGCTGATCCACGATCCCATGAGCATCTTCAGCTTCGCCGAGCACGACGTCTTCCTGCCCATGACCGTGCTCGAAGAGCTCGACAACCACAAGAAGGGCACGAGCGACGTCGCACGCAACGCGCGTTCGGTGAGTCGCAGCCTCGATCAGCTGATGGAGCTCAACGGACACGATCTGACACAGGGCGTGCCGCTCTCGCTTCTGGGCAACAAGGAAGCGACGGGCAGGCTCTTCTTTGAAACCCACGCCGTCGACGTGCCGATTCCCGCCGCACTGCCGACCTTCAAGGGCGACAACCGCATCCTCGCGGTCGTCAAAGGCGTTGAAGGCGCCTTCCCCGATCTGGCCGTCGTGCTGGTGAGCAAGGACATCAACATGCGCATCAAGGCGACGACGTTGGGCATTCCCGCGGAGGACTATCTCTCCGACAAGGTGCTCGACGACACCGACATGCTCTACTCGGGCCGCATGGCGCTGCCCTCCGACTTCTGGACGACCGTCGGCAAATCCCTCAAGTCCTGGCAGGACGACGGCACGACGCACTACCGCTTCGAGACGAAGGCCGGCCGCTACGTCGTCAACATGTGTCTGACGATCGAGGGCGACCCCGACTTCATGGCCATCGTCACGAGCGTCGAGCCCGACGCGGTCACGATCCGCCTGCTGCGCGACTACCGCACTCGCCTCAAGGTCTGGGGCATTCATGCGCGCAACGCCGAACAGAACATGGCGCTCAACCTGCTCACCGATCCCGAGATCGACTTCGTCACGCTGCTCGGTCAGGCGGGCACGGGCAAGACCCTGATGACCCTTGCCGCCGCCCTCACCCAGACGATCGACGAGCGCCGATTCTCCGAAATCATCGTGACGCGCGCGACCGTCAGCGTCGGCGAGGACATCGGCTTCCTGCCCGGCACCGAGGAGGAGAAGATGGCGCCGTGGATGGGCGCGCTCGAGGACAACCTCGAGGTGCTTCACCGCTCGGAAAACAGCACGGGCGGCGACTGGGGTCGGCAGGCGACGCTCGACCTCATCAAGGCCCGCATCCGCATCAAGTCGATGAGCTTCATGCGCGGACGCACCTTCCTCAAGAAGTTCGTCATCATCGACGAGGCGCAGAACCTGAGCCCGAAGCAGATGAAGACCCTCATCACGCGCGCGGGCCCCGGCACGAAGATCGTCTGTCTGGGCAACATCGCCCAGATCGATACGCCCTACCTGACGGAAGGCAGCTCCGGCCTCACCTACGTCGTCGAACGCTTCCAGGGCTGGCCGCACGCAGCCACGATCACGCTCACGCGCGGCGAGCGCTCGCGTCTGGCGGACTTCGCGACTGAAGCCCTATAAAAAACTTGCAAGGCTGTGAATTAGGAGTTATCATTCAAGTACATCTTAACTCAAGCCAACATCAGGAAAACGTCTCCGGACGTACTGAAATCACCAAAAGTTAAGCTTGATTCCGGCCACTGTCTGATGCAAGATCCGACATCCGGGAAGAAAAAGGCGTCGAAAGGCGCCTTTTTTGTTGCCTTTTTCCATGCTCACAAGGGAAATCCCTGAAAAATTGACAGCAGTCCAAAGCCTAGCCTATCATGCTATAAAACAATCACTACCCTATACAAATTCCATGCATGAGGAATCATCATGAAGGCATGCGACTTAGAGGAAAAAACCAACCACCTTCAAGCTTGCGTTGCGATTGACCTTGGCGCGCGTTACACAGGCACCTTCTCCATCCTGCATAAGTCGAGTCATCTGCCTTCCAAAGACGACTGTCGCGCCGCAACCTACGTGCTGCCGGAGGACGGCGGCAAGATGACCTATTCTCAACGAAACCGCACTGCTGTCCGACATCGAATTCGTGGAAAGAAGCGTTTTGCACTCGCGCGTCGCATGGCCATGCTCATCATCCGCGAGAAGCTGGCCGCAAAGAGCGTCACGCTCACTTCTTCGGAAACCCGCCGTCTTGCTGAAGCGGTCGGCAGTCTCCTGCGCCGTCGTGGCTACAATCGTCTCGAAACCGAAACCGACAACGACCTGACCGTCCTTGAAAACATCGAGCCTGAAGTGTTTTCCGAGCACGAGATTCTTGGAAAGTATTTTTATGCAGGAACCGATCTCGCCATCCAATGGGAAACACTATCGCAGGATCTGAGCAAAATCTCCTCGCTCCTTGCCGAACGCCTTTCCGAGAAAGACTTCAAGAAGTATCTGACAGGCTTGATTCCCGACGACAAGAACAAGATCAAGCACATCATCAGTGTGTTCAAAATGCTGATCGACGAAGCGGAATCGATCAACATGCAGTGCGTTCTCGGACACAAGCACCGCACTCAGTACCTTTCCGACATTCATGCCGACATGCATCGGGACACCCGTCTGTCGAAGGCTGCTGAGGCTTTCGGCGGCGTGGACCGCCTGTGGCGGCTTCTGGGCAACCTCTCGAATCTTCAGCTTCGCGCCCATCGCTGGTATTTCAACGCTCCCCACCTCTTTGACGATCAGGCACTTGAACCGGCCAGACTGCAGAAGACGCTGGTACGCGCATTCAAGTATCTTCATTGCCCGCAAGGCGTCGAATCCCGTGCACAGGCCGAACTCGTGAAGGAGCTCGAAGAAGCGGACGACATCATTGACGCACTGTGCACCATCGATCCCGTCCGCACGATTCCGCCCTACGAAAATCAGCAAAACAGACGGCCGCCCTTCGATCAGACGCTATACCTGTCTCCCGATCTGCTCGACAGGCAGTTCGGACACACCTGGAAATCCTGGGCAGTCGCTTTTGCAAAAGAAGAGCCCCTCCTCGAAGACGGACTTGAGGTTATTCTGGCGCAGACTGACAGGCGCTCCCGCGTGAAGGCCTTAAACAAAAACTGCAGGGATGCTCTGGACTACAAATTCTCCTACGTCCTTCAGCGAGTTCTCGACCGCAGCAAGGCCTGCGACTCATTCTGCCTTCGTGCTCTGGCCGCAGGCGCTGAAGGCTCGCGTCTGACCGTCGCACGCAATGAACTCCAGCGTGTGCTTGGAACGCAGCACGTGAACGACTTCCTCAGACTTGCGAAACTCTACTACCGCGAAACCGGTGAAGCCAAAAACGGACTCTGGCTGCAGGAGCACGCCTGCGTGCTCGAGCGGGCGGACATTCATCCGCCCATGAAATCCAAAATCATTAATCAGCTGCTCGGCGCCGTCTTCGGCCTCGATGCCGACTTTGGACGTCTTTTCAAAAACAAGATCTGGAACCGTACCGTCAGCGGCCGCAGTACCGTACGTTCGATGTGCCAAAACATTGAACAGACCCGCAAGGCGCACGGCGGCGAATTCAATCTGCTCTTCAAGCAGGCGACGGCAGGCGCAGAAGGCGTCGCTGAAGACATTGCCAAAACTGTAGCGGCAGTCGGCAAGCTGCGTGAATTCTTCTCGACGATTCCAGAGCTTGACGAATGCACGATCAATCGAGTTGCCAATCCCTATTCACTGGTTCAGCTCTACACGCTTCTGGAAGTAGACAGAAGCGGCTTTTCCTCAGTCTCGGCAGCTGCGCATTTCGAAAACGAATGGCGCATGAAGACCTGGAAGGACGAGACGTGCAGCAGATGCTCGCGTCTGCCTGCTGATGCCGTGCGGCCGTTCGACGGCGTTTTGCGCCGCGTGCTCGATCGCCAGACGAGTGAATTGTCCCGGCAGATCGCTTCCGACTTCTTCGAGCGCATCTCCGGCGAATCCGCACAAATCGATCTAGCCATCGTCATTGAGGAAAACAAGTTTGCATTCAGCGCCTCTCTGGCCGACCTGAAGAAGAACCGTGCAGCCGCCGACAAGGCCAAAGACGCTCTGGCGCGTCAGGAGAAACGCTGGCTCTCCAAAAGCGAACGCATCAAAATTGCTGCGCGCGGCCTGTGTGCCTACACGGGCGAAGCGCTCAGCGATGCAGGCGAATTCGATCACATCATTCCTCGTTCCCAAACAACCGCAGCGATGGGAACCGCCTTCAATTCCGAAGCGAACTTGCTCTTCGTTTCGCAAAAAGGCAACCAGCAGAAGAAGGACGGGCGCTATTTCCTGACGGATCTGAAAGACAACTATCTGAACAGAATCTTCGGCACCTCGGACAGAAAGCAAATCTCCGAGGAAATCGAGAAGACGGTAGACGAACTCGTGCAGAGCGGACGAATTCGTCATTTTGAGCTTCTGAATCAGAAGCAGCAGGACTGCGTCCGCCACGCTCTGTTTCTTAACGACGCGTCGGAGGCCCGTCAGGCCGTCCTGCGTGAACTGTCCGCCACCAACCGCAGCAAGGTCAATGGAACGCAGGCCTGGTTCGTTCGATCCCTTGTCTCGAAGCTGACCCGCATAACAGCAGACTGGCGAAACAAGCACAACCATACGCTCAACATCAGATCGTGCCGAGTCAACGCTCAAGCCGCCAGCAGCATTCGTATGGCGCTGGGCAAGCTTGCCCCGGACCTCGCCAAGCCTGACATCCAACCGGTTGCCTCCCATTCGATCGACGCGATGTGCGCATACGCGGCCGCCTGCGCGTCCGTGGACTTCTGTTCGTTCGTAGGCGGCAATCCAAGCCATTCGGACCCTGAAAGCTTCACGAACGACAATCAAAGCAATCTGGCTGCCCTCTATCCTGACGCATGCGACGTCAGGTGGGTCAAGAGCTCCTCGCAAAAGGACATCTCCGCCAAAGCCATTTTCAAAGAAGGCATTTTGGCCGAGAATTTCCTGCCTATTCTTGTCAAGCAGGACAAGGTCTACGTCGGCTTCACGCTTCCGTCCGCGTCAGGTGCCGGCGGCAACGCTCTGCCCGTCACTGGCAAAAACCCTCTGCATCTGCTGGAGGTCGCCGGACCGTATCTCGACAAGACGCCCGCCTCGAACTCATCGCAAACTCAGTGCTGCAACATCGTCAAGCAGAAGGCTTTTGCGCTCTTCAACAAGCAGGCTCAGGATCCTGACTCACTGACCAGAGAAGAAACAGAAGCCGCTGCACTTCTCAAGCACCTGCATTACATCACCGAAAGAATTCCTCTCTCGAAGATGCTACTGAACGATACCGGCAACAAGCTTCTGGACGCCGCCAAGCTCAAGAAAAAAATTGATGCGCAGACGCTTTCCTGCACAATCAAGTCAAAGAAAAGCCAGTTCTCGGTAACCGGCACGCTTGCGCTCCCGGCGCAGGTCGAATGGGCCAGGCTCGCAAGTGATCCGTCCCTCGTTCCGCATCTCGGCGAATCCACCAAGACTTTTGACCTCAACGTCTGGATTCGCTCCGTTACGCACCTCAATGCAGGCAGCAAGTGCAGGCACGTTTCCGTAAAGCGCATTGCAAGTCTTCCCGTTGTCAGCAAGGCCTCAGGCGGATTCAGAATCCGACGCACGACAGCAACAGCTCAGGAGGTCTATCAGCTGTACAACATCGCAGGCGCCAAATGCGCAGGCTTCGCATCGAGAAACGGTGAAGTCTCAGACTGGAAACGCCCGCTTCTCAAGAAAGAACTCGTTCATGACAATCTGACGCCGCTCGACGTGGCCGAATACGCCGCCGACGAATCCGTCGGCCTGCTCGACTTCAGATTGGTTGCCGAAGAAAACGACATCACCGTTTACATTGCGCCCGGCACTGCAGATCGACGGTATGTACGACTAGAGCTGCCGTTCCCGACATTGAGAAACTGGCTCACAAATGCTGAAGCAGTCGCTATTCCGGACTCCCCTCTGGGACTGCCGTCAGAGATCATTCTCAAGAAAAGCAAGGCGTTCGCACCGACAGAGCCTGCGAAAGTTGCCAAACTTCTTGGCACACCGCGTTCGCATCTCTTCGTCGAACAGCTCGGTTCGCGCGTGAGGCTTTGGTACATCGTCGAATCGAGCAACTCCGACATGTCACGTGCGTTCAACAGGGCCCAGTCATGAAACACTTGAGCATCTGCAATTTTGGCGATTGCCTGGGAGTCTCAGGCAATCGCCTGACCGTGCGTTCCAAAGAGGGAGAGCTTCAGGAATACTGCCTGACTCACCTCCGTTCCATTTGCATCGCTAAAAATGGCATTTCCATTTCATCCAACCTTGTTCAGGCGTGTGCCGCAAGAGGAATCCGCCTGTACTTTCTGGACTGGACAGGAAAATCCACAGCCTGCATCTCGGGCGAACACCAGCATGCAGTTGTGCAGGTTCGCAAGGCTCAGTTCCGAGCAATCGAGTCACTTCTTTCTCACTTTCTGAGCAGAGAGATCATTCTTGCAAAATTGAGAAATCAACGTGCCGTACTGCTCTACTTCCAAAAATATCAGGCAAAGGCGTTTCCTGAGAAAGCTGCATTGTTCCACCTCGCCATGGATCGCATTGAACACCTTCACGACCATTTGAAGACGCTTGACCACCTCATGCAGACCGATGAATGGCGAACGGTTCTTCTCGGATACGAAGGACAGGCCGCAGAAGTTTACTGGCGCATTCTGAGAACAAGCGGCCTTCTCCCTTCATCGTTTCAAAAACGTGAGGGCAGAGGCTCCCTTGAAGTGACAAATGCTGCTCTCAACTACGGATACAGCATTCTTGAAAAGTTCTGCTGGTCTGCTTTGGAAAATGCAGGGTTGGAACTCTATGCAGGACTGCTGCACGTCGACCGCCCCGGCAAACCCTCCCTTGTGCTGGACTTCATGGAAGAGTACCGAGCCTGGGTCGTGGACCGAAACATCATCAAGCTCAGAGCGCGTCTGGGAAAGGAAACCAGTCTGACTCCCGATCTCAAAACCGAAATCATCAACGGCATCGATGCAACCATGAGTGCTTTCATTACTCATCGCGGCAAAAAGGTCCGGCTCGAGAACATCATGCAACGTCAAGCATATCGTCTGGCCGGCGCGATGACGGACGGCAAGCGCTACAAGTCGATCAGGTTCAAGTGGTGAAGTCATGAGTCTTTACGTCAAATATCTTGTCTGCTACGACATCTCCAATACCAGAACCCGCTCGAAGTTTTTCGATTTTCTCAAAGACCTCGGACTGACGCCGATTCAAAAATCCGTTTTCTTCGGCGATCTCAAGACTCCGGAGGTACGCTCGTTGAAAGCGGCAGCTGAAAAATGGCTCGACGCCTCCTGCGACTCCTGCCTGTACTTCCCCTGCCATTTGAAAGTTGAGGACATCAGAAAATGCTTTGGCCTTAAGCACTTCACATACATTGAGCCGCATGAAAACAGAGTCATCTAGCATTCCCGCATCCCTACTGCGACAGTACTGCTTCTGCCCACGCATTCCATTTTTCACGTATGTAAGGCAACTACATCCGCCCCGCGCACCCTGGGTAGAAGCGGGAGTTGCAATGCATCAGAGGATCGAACAACTGCTCAAGCGAAGGGATCTCACCAAGCTCACATCGGGGCGGTCTTACAGACTGAAAACGGAAGTCCCCCTCTATTCTCCGGATGCGCCCTTTCATGGCATCTGCGACGCTGTACTGGAACTTGAAGACGGTACGTACATTCCGCTGGAGATCAAGTCCGGAAACGCTTCCCCGCACACGGGCGAGATCATTCAGCTTTGTGCATACGCCGTTTTGCTTGAACAACTGCATGGCGGCAGGATCGATATCGGCTTCATTCTTTACGAGACCAAATCCAAGCACAAGGAAATTCTCTTCACCGATGCCGTTCGGCGAAAACTCGACTTCTGCGTTGAAGCAATCCAGCGTGACGCAGCCAAAGCACTTGTACCGCAGACTTCGGCCTCGGACGCTCAATGCACGCAGTGTGAATTCATGAATTTTTGCGCGGACAGGCTGTAAGTTTTGAACCTATTCAAGCACCCCTCTTGAGGAATTTGACGCTAAGATAGTGGGCTCACACATGAGGATGAAGCGAACACATGACGGACTTGATTGAAGATCCCGCCGCGCAGGCCGTGCGCAGGCCTCCGCAGAGCATCAACAGCGAACAGTCCATTCTGGGCGGCCTGATGATCGACAACAATGCTCTAGACAGCATCGTCGACATCATTCAGCCCGATGACTTCTACCGCCGCGACC
>ENA-ORLM01000628-ORLM01000628.1-human-gut-metagenome-genome-assembly--contig:-NODE-628-length-30495-cov-4.146361_pt1 | contig 30495 bp, 38 predicted proteins | sample MGYA00243063_ERZ508815 | MGnify/ENA primary metagenome ERZ508815 (study PRJEB26277, sample SAMN04329768) | human gut metagenome | biome: human-associated habitat | host: Homo sapiens | place: USA...
ACATATAATGATTGTTACATTGCAGGAATAAAAGACGTTAATTTATACTTAAATATAATGGAAATGTGTTCAAACCGGTCGGAAGAGTATAAAAAAGAACTGATCCGGGCAGCCGCAAAAGGATTTTCGTTAATCAAAATAAAACTGTTAGCCGAAAAAAATCTTTCTACAGAACAGCTCCGTTTTATCATAGATTCAACCCAAACAAATATTCCACAAAAAGAGAAAAATAATAAAAAGGAAACACGGAAGGAACGGTAAATTATGCTATCAACAGAACGCTGCAGCAACTACTCAGAACAGCAAATAAAGGAAATAGAATCAGATATAAAAGCGGGAATGACAGAAGAACAGGCTTTTTATTGCCAGCGCCCATGCTACACATTTCCACAAAGATGCCAGATACGTTTAGCATTTTCACAAAAATTGACAAAAAATCAGATTGCTCTTTTGGATAACACTGATTTTTCCTGGGACCAGATGTATCAGATCAGAACCGGTCTTGTCGGGGGGATACCAATAGAAAAGGTACGTATTTATGCAGACCAAAGATTTACCGATATACAGATGCATATGATACGAAACTGCATAGAAAAAAATGCATCAAGTGAATATCTAAAAATAATTGCAAATCCAGAATTTACTCACGAGCAGATGTTTGTAATACAGGATGGGATTGAAAAAAAATTGCCGGTGGAAAAAATAAAATTATATGCAAAACCGGAATTTACACATGCTCAGATGCGTGAAATCTTTGAAGGAATATTATCAGATCTTTCTATTCACCAAATCCGCATTTACGCAAAACCTGAGTTTAACAGTGAACAAATGACACAGATCCGATGGGGATTAAGCGGAATTGATACTTCGAATGAATTTTCTAACTTTGAGGCAATAAGAGAATTGACAGAAGAAGAGGTGCTGCTTTATGCAAGACCAGAATTTACAAAAGATCAGATGTGGGAAATAAGAGAATGTTTTGAACATGGTCTGGTAAAAGACGAAGTATCCATAATTGCGAATCCGGATTTTTCAGAAGATCAGATGTATATTATGAAAGAAGCATATTCGTCTGGTCTCACAATAAAGCAGGTAGAATTATTTGCAGATCCACGATTGACACCAGAGCAAATGGACCATTGCTGTCACAAGATCTTATGTGAAGAACCTGAAGCGGATGTTTCTTTATATAAAGAGGTTGCATTACAATATAATCTTCCAGATGAGCTTTCTTCGGAGTATATCAATGCTATAAAAGAAGGAATACCAAAGGAAAAATTAGAATTGATTGCAAAATCCGATACCACACCAGAGCAGAAAATGTTTTTATTCCATATGATAAGTAATGCTAAAAAAAGTAATCCTCATTTGCAGGCAAAGGAAAAAGGGAGATAAAATCTCTCTTTTTTATTTGTTAAAAAAACCACATATAATAATAAAAGTTTTGAAATATATAGAAAAAACCGGAGGACAAATGGTATGGAGCTTTCAGAAAAACAGAATCAGATATTAACAAATTCAAGTTTCGATGAAGAACAGATAAATCAAATTCGTGCTGGCTTTAATATAAGCGGACTTTCAGAAGAACAGGTTAAAACATATGCTGATCCGAAATTTAACAGTAAACAAATGAACGAGATTCGTAGAGGGTTAGAATCTCATATCCCTGAAGAAATCATAAAGCTATACGCAGATCCTGCGTTTACTGATAAGCAAATGAAGGTTATTGAATCAGCAGCTCATGAGTGTTTAGACATAAACGAGATAAAAATATTTGCATGTCCAGAGTTCTCGTGCGAACAAATGTTATATCTAAAAGATCTTTTGCAGACGGAAATAACAGCAGAGCAGGTAGCGTTTGTCGCAAATCCAGAATTTACTAAAGATCAGATGCAGGCGGTCGTAGAAGGGTTTGACTATTATAAATTAACGGTAGATCAGGTAGCACCTTATATAAAGCCTGCATTTGATTGCAAACAAATAAACCAGTTAACCGAAGCTATTTGGAAAGACTTTACAGAGGAGCAAATCCGGTATATTGCAAATCTTAAATTTTCATCCTTGTTAATGTACCAAATAAGAAGATCTTTTGACGCGAAATTTTCAATAGATGAAATCAAACAATTTATAAATGACCAATTCACAATTCAACAATCAGAGATCTTATTGGATGGTTTACTTATAACAAAATCCTTGGATACGGTACTGCTATATGCAAATCCTGCTTATAACGAAGACCAGATGAAACAAATAAACATGGGATTTTTGACAGGGCTGTCAAAAGAACAGGTACAAATGTATATGAACCCTAAATTTTCTGATGAACAAATGGAAGAAATTAAAAAAGGGTTTAAGAGTGCATTAAGCGTGGAACAAGTGTCTGTTTATGCAAAACCTGAATTTACAGCAGAACAAATGAATGAAATACGTCTATGTTATATAGCAGGACTTACAAAAGAAGAGATTCAAATTTGTGCAGATAGTGAATTAGCTCCATGGCAGATAAACTATATGCGTTCAGGATTTGAAGAAGATTTTACAAACGAACAAGTGTTACTGTTAAGAGGAGAATATAGTCCCGGACAATGCCGCGAAATATTAGCAGGAATAGAGCATGGACTTACGATAGAACAAGTAAAACAGTATGCAGATCCTGATTCTAACTGTGTATTTATGAGTATGAAAAGAGAAATGTTAGAATTTGGAGTTGTTAATATACAAGATTATAAATTTATTACGGATAAATATCCGAATGCGAATAAAGAAAGAAGCAAAGAACTTTCAAATGCACTTTCAATGGGACTTAATGAAAAACAGATTGAAATGATCATTGATAAAAATATCCCAACGGAGCAAATTGCATTTATCGCCGATACAATTACAAAATCCAAAATTGAAAATTTACAAAAGGGGGCGAGTATACGTGCAGACGCAAGACATAAAACTAACGAAGGGACAAGAAGCTTTATATAATGAATTAACTAAGGGGAAAAGGATAACTAGAAAGCAGCACGAAGTGTTGATCAAAATAATATATAACTATACTTTTTCCAAAGAACAACTCCGAGTATTTGTAAATAATGACTACACAAAAGAACAGGCAAGGGTAATATGTAACGGATATCTGCGTGGCTTAACAACAAACCAGATGTCTCTTTGCACGGATCCCGCATTTTCTCCTAAACAGATGAAAATGATCATAAAAGGATTTGCGGCGTGCCTATCCATGGAACAAATCCGGCTGTACGCAGATAAAAAATTCAGCGAAGAGCAGATGGAGGAAATTTGGCTTGGATTTGTGAATGATCAGCCAATAGAATCAATAAAAATATATGCCCGCCCGGAATTTGATAAATACCAGATGGAAGAAATATGGCTGGGACTATCGGACGGGTTATCAGTACAGCAGGTCAAACGGTTTGCAAACCCCGAATTCACGTTTGCAGACATGAGAAAATTCAAAGAAATGTTAAAAAATGATACTCCATATCCGGAAAAATATCTGGAGACCAAAGCAAAATACAAGACAAGTGATATACCAGAAAATTCAAAAGAAATATTATGTACCGCAGCAGCACAAGGAGTACCAATTCAAAAGATTGATATTCTTGCCAATAGCAATTTAAAAAAATCAGAACTCGAATTTTTGGTAAATATGGTGGTAAAAAATATAAAAACAGAGGATAACGAAAGATGCAAGAAGCTGAAGACAAAAGACGACTTGACAATTTAATAAAAAATAAGAAATTTACGAAAGCACAGATTGGGCAGATTGAAGCGGGTATTAGGGACCATCTTACTGACGAACAGATTGGCGTATTTGCATCAGAATGTTTTACTGCTACACAGATGCTCTTTATCAAACGTCTATATACTCTTCCAAATCGAAAATTTACTTTAAAGGAAATAGAGCTTATAGCAAACCCTGATTTTTCCATAGGACAGATGGACATGATAAAATGGGGTTTTAATTCAAATCTTTCGTTCGAACAGGTAAAAATATATGCATCTACAGAATTTACAGAAGCCCAGATGGATGTAATCCGTGCTGGATTACAAGATTACATTCAAGTGGAACAATATGCGGATGCGCGGTTTGATGCCGGACAGATGGATGAAATAAGAATTGGGCTTAAATCAGGCTTAGATGTAAGTTTGTATAAAGATCCGGATTTTAATAAAAATCAAATGTTTCAGATTCGACTGGGATTAGAAAGTAAGCTTCCGGTTGAACAAATAAAAAAATATGCAAATCCAAGGTTGTCTGCAGATGATATGTTTGAATATCGTAAACTTTTGGAAAAAGGTGTAAAATATCCTGAACGGTATTTTGAAACAAAGAAAAGATATAAAAATCTTCCTGATGATACATTACAGGCACTTGCTCATACCGCCGCTAATAGCACAGTATCATATGAAAAACTTGATGTCATTGCAAAAGGAAATTTTACCGAGGAACAGATAAAGTTCCTGATATCTGTTGGAAAGCCTTCAGACAAGGCTATAAAAGAACAAATGACAACTGAAAAAAATTTGGAAAAGGCAGTAAAAAAAGGGAGGCATAGAGGAGATGATAAAGTCAATAGATGAGTTTTATGAAACTAAAGAAAGCTGGATTGAATGGTTCAAAAATCACGTATCTGAAAAATTAGATGATGACGATAATTTTAATTATTCGATTGATGTCTATATTGAAAATATGCTTGACCACAACTTCGATGATGATAAAATTAAGGCAGTATTATGTTTCCCAAACCATGAAATCCTATATAATGCATACTTGTACGGATTTACAGACAGCAAGATTTCCATTCTTACAGATGAGAAATACGATCGAAAGCAGCAGGATACAATATTTGAAATGCTATTAATGAATATGCCGGATGACATCTTTTATGCAATCTCAAAGCCAAAATACAACTATGTAAAAATGCAGGCACTTACGTATGTATATAAGAAAAGAATACCGAAATCCGCGATGCTGTATATGGCAGAAAAATTATCTTACGAATTTCAAATTTATGGTCTTGCTGACAGAATATTAAGTGGCATAAAAGATCCAGAGATTATACTTTATGGTATAAATGAGCAGAAACCATGGACATGGAAATTTAAGGCAATAACAGAAGGAATTTTACATAAACTAGATATAGAAAGTCTGAAAATGATCAATGACGCAAAAACTGTCAAAGAGGCACATGAAATAGGTGAAATACTGTCTGAATATAAGAGAAAACAGGTTGAAGAATTTTTAAAAAATGGTATGGATTTAAGAGCGATATATACCAGCATGAAATTTGGAACTAATCCATACATACAAAAAGCCTGTTATATGCATAAGCCTGAACCTGTTATTCGTGTATTGGCTGATGCAATCAGAAACGGAGTTCCTTACAAGATCTTGGATAAATTTATTTTAAAAGATAATATAGTAAAAGACCTATCAGAAGAGCAGCTAAGATTTTTGGTCCGTCAGGCACCTAAAGAAGTAAATACGATCATACACCAGTTTGAAAAAGAAATCAAAGAAACAACTAATGCAGAAGAAAAAGTTAACGCATTAAGAATGGGAGCTTTATATAATCTAACAGACGAGCAGTTAGCAAAATGTGCAAATACCGGTTACGATGAAACCCAGATTGAACAGCTTGTATTAGGATACGGTCATGGTCTTACGAAAAATCAGATTGCAATGTACGATGATCCTCTATTAACGGGCAGTGCTATGGAACAGATGCGTTTGGCGATTGAACATAGCTTAGATGATAAAACATTAAATACATTAAAAGAAATATCAATGCAACACTCAAATTGTGAAAGGCAAAGAAAAGAACAGTGGAGGGCACCCGTCCCAGACGCTGCTTGCGCGAGGGAGTGGTTTGAAGCTGGAAATCCGGACATCTTCAGAGGCAACTATAAATATATACAATATGGAATATTAGAGCCATTATCAAAATTAAATATAGAAGAAAACAAGCTTTATTATATTTATAGTCAAGGAGATCAGGAAAACATATACGAATATGTTAACGCAATCAAAGCGAATATCCCGTTTGAAGCAATTCAATACATGTCTAAATATAATGGTGACGCTAAACATGACTATATGAAAGCAATCATAGAGATATATACGGAACTTCGAAACAGGGATTTCAAAAAACTGCTTAACCCACAATTAAATGCCAGCCAGATCCGTGCCTTAAAGGACGCTCTTTTATCCGGAATCACAGAAAAACAATTTGATTTTATAAATGATCCGAAACTCAAGGCATCAATTATGAAATGCATAAAAACGGGATTTATTTGCGGGTATAGTGAGGAACATCTTGAATTTTTTAAAATATTTAACCAGATTTTGAATGAACATGTGCCGGATTTAGATGCGGATCATGAATATACGTTAATTGGAAATAACGTAAGGGATTTTATCTTCCATGTATTTGATGGGAAATATGAGCCAGAGGTATTAACGGCATATATAACAGATTTTATAAAAACTGATAACAAAGATAAATTCTTGCAGGGGTATGACTATCTTTCTGGTGATATTATATTAGAAAAATATAATAAATACGTAAAATCCTCAAACACCGTTGTAGAAAAAAGCGTATTAGACAAAATTAAAAACGAAACAAGGGCAAAATCTACAGGGAAAAAATGTGATAAATCAGCAGAGGATTGGAGCCCTCTGTATTTCTAAAATATCAACAGACTTTACATCATACGGAATATATGATATACGATATATAAACAAATGACTATCGGGTTAAGGAGAAAAAAGAGATGACCGAGAAAAAGAATTTATTAACAAAGGAAGGTCTTCGCAAATTAGAAGACGAATTGCAAAATTTAAAGGTAAATAGGCGACAGGAAATTGCTCAGAAGATTAAAGAGGCAAGAGAGCAAGGAGATTTGTCAGAAAATGCTGAGTATGATGCTGCAAGAGATGAACAAAGAGATATTGAGGCTCGTATCGAAGAAATTGAGAAAATTTTGAAGTACGCAGAGGTTGCAGATGAAGAGGAAACGGAGCAGGGCGTTGTACACTTTGGCTCCCAAGTATCTGTATTGGATATTGGATTAGAAGAGGTTAACAGTTTTAAGATTGTCGGGTCTACGGAGTCGAACATTTTGGAGGGAAAACTTTCCAATGAATCCCCGCTTGGCAGGGCTATTCTTAAGAGACGCGTGGGTGAGATTGTAACAATAGAGGCACCAGCAGGAAACTTTGATTTCCGTATTCTGGATATCCGATAAAAATCCATATGCGAAAAATTCAAATGAGTCCCTATCTTAAATGATAGGGACTTATTTTTTGCCTTTTTCGTCAGACTTACGGCAACACCTGTTGCTTTTACTTTGCAAATCTAACTCTACAACAAATTCTTAGTTTACATTATCCGGTTTATGTGATATATTATATGCAGAAACGGTATTTCCATATTTTTATTCATCATCTTTAACAAGATGGTGTTTTTCTCCGCCGTTTTTATAACCGGGCATTATGCCCGGTTTTTTTATTTCCAAAAAAAATTCCATTTATATGTATAAAAGAATCTTATGGAAGGAGGACAACACATTATGGCTGACTCAAAAATTCCTTTTTTAGCCTTCATTTACATAGCGGAAGAGCTAAAAAAAAGTGGGTTTTTAAAACAGGATCCTGCAAATAAAGATAACATTCTCGTTTATCGTAAAGCAGGAGACGAAAATCACCCGGAAGGATGGTATTCTGAAAATCTGTTATCCACATTAGGAGAGACGTTTCACTCAAAGCGAGAAAGAGACGATTTTCTCAAAACTGCAGCAAAATGCGGCATTGATGTGAATGCGCAGATTACAGAAGCAAGAAAAACGTTGTCTTAGTCGGGCGAATGCCGGATGATTGGTGATAATAACCGGTGATCCGGCTTACCCGGCGTCTAAAAAAGGGAAGTTCTTACAATGTATGAAACTTTCCTTTTACAAATTATAATGGAATTGGAGAATACACATGGATATTTATGAAAAATTAACGAATAAAAAGAGATTTGGAACATGGCAAAAGCAGCAGATTGAATCAGGCATTAAAGAAGGACTTACATTCGAGCAGATATCAGTATATGCGCAAAGTGGGTTTTCGGCAGTACAAATGGCTCAAATCAGAGCAAACTATACACTTAACATACCGATGGAACAGGTAGGCTTATATGCAGATCGAAGATTTAATCCAAGACAGATGGAGGAAATTGCAAAAGGGCTAACGATTACAGACAAAGAAAATATTTCTGATTATGTTAAACTTTATGCAGATCCTAATTTTACGTGGGAACAAATGAAGGCATTGCGTTTAACGCTGAAAAATGCAATATCGCTTGATGAGTTTAAAATCATCGCAAAACCTGATTTTTCAGCAGAACAAATTCAAATCATTAGTAAAGGATTTTTTGCAAATTTGCCAAAAGAAGCGATAGAATTCTGCGCTGATCCCAAGCTGCATCCGACTGTGATGCGGCAAGTGTTAGACAGCATATTATGCGGCTGTGAGATTGACCGGCTGAAATCGTATTTAAGTTTGAATTGCGATTTTTATCAATTCCGTGAAATTTTTATAGGATGTCGGGAAGGGCTTACAGATGAACAAATTCGGCTTTATGCACGTCCGGAGTTTACTTTAAGCCAGATGGCGGAGATAAGAAACGCTATTGAAGACAAGCTTTCAAAAGACCAGATTCTTCTTTTTGCAAAGCCGGAGATCAGTTGGTTTCAAATGTCATTATGTAAAAGCTGTATCAAAAAAAATGTACCGATGAATAAAATACAGCTGATCTTAGATCCGAATTACGATGATACACAGGCAAGGATGGTTTATGAAGGGATAATGATGGGGTTTTCCATAGAACAGATTCAGGAATATACAAAGCCCAAATTAAACATCACAGAAATGCAAAAAATCAAATCTAATTTAGAAACCGAGCTGATATGTAAAAATCTTCAGATAGATAATGTTTCAATATTTAATGAGCAGCAATGGGATGTACTCAGAAATTGTCTTAAAAATAGATTTACTACGGACCAGATAAAAATTTGTGCAAACCCGGAACTAGATTGCGATAAAATGAATGAAATACGTCGCGCAATTATTAAAGGCTTTACAAAAGAACAGTTAAAAATAATGTCAGACCCTAAAATATCATTATCAAACATGAAGACTATTGCACTCGGATTTTACGCAGGTATTACAATAGAACAAATGGATTATTACTTAAAAAATCCAAATGCAAAGAGGATACTAGGCGAAATATTTGAAGATATTGAAAAATATCATTTTACAGAAAAAGATATACAGCCATATATCGAACGCAAAACTACAAAGGATCAGCGACAAACATATAGATCTTTTGTAAAAACAGGGTGTTCGCACCCGGAACGCTATTTTGATGCGGAACAGCATTTTAAACAATTCAATATTACAGATAAGCAAAAAGAAATTTTGATCAAATATGCAGTAAACGGAGTAGATATCAAGAAATTAGATGTTTTCGTGGGAAAGAATTTTACGGAAGAACAGATAGATTTTATTATAAGTGCTGCAAATAAAGAAGTAAAAAGTAATACAAAAAAAGAAAAAGCATGGGAACCATTAAAATGAAAGCGGGTGAAGTAAAATGGCAGATGTAGAAACGATGATAGAAAAAATCATAAAAAATAAGGAATTTGACAATAATCAAATGGAACAAATCCGTATCGGATTCCAAAACAACTTATCCACGGAGCAAATAAAACTGTATGCAGACCCAAAATTTACTTCTGAACAAATGGAGCAAATCCGCTACGGATTACAAGATAACTTACCCACGGAAAAAATAAAACTGTATGCAGACCCAAAATTTAATCAATCTCAAATGGGTGAAATCCGAGCAGGATTCAACTCCGGTTTGTCAATAGATCAAGTAAAAGTATATGCAGATCCTAATATACTAGCGGAACAAATGAAAAAATACAAACAGTATATTATAAATAAGATTCCAAACCCAAAAGAATATATAGAGGTCTTTGAAAAATATCAGGATGCAGGCATGGAAGAGGAACAAGCAAGAATATATGCAGAGGCTGCAGGAAAAGGTGTATCAAAAAATAAACTTGATCTGCTTGCATCAAAAAACCTGCCTGAAGACCAGATACAGTTTTTGCTTCGAAATATACAAAGAAACGAGAACAAATGTAAAAATTCAGATACCAAGCATAGACACAATAGAGAAGAGCGGTAAAAGGAGAAACGCATTATGACTGATATGGAAATTTTAACAAATGGAAAAGCGTTTAATAGCAAGCAGCTTAGTATGATTAAAATGGGATTTGAGAACGGTCTTACAAAAGAGCAGGTTGCAATCTACGCAAAACCAGAAATAAAAGGTGAGAAGATGGCTGAGATTTGGAAGGCACTTCACGCAGATCTTCCAATGGAACAAGTAGAGATGATCGCAAATCCAAAATATTCCACAATGCAGATGTTTGAAATCCGGGCTGGCTTTGAACATGGTCTAAAAATGGAACAGATAAAAATGTATGCAAACAAGAGATTAAATGACGGGAAAATGCAGGTTATACGCATAGGATTTGAAAAAGGATTATCCAAAAAACAAATCAAATATTTCAATAATCCAAAATTAAATATATATCAAATGGAACAGATCCGGGCAGGATTTTTTAAAGGATTATCAGAAGAACAGGTTGCTTTTTATGCAAACCCTAAATATTCTGTCTATCAAATGTACGAAATAAGAGAGGGATTCCTTGGAAATTTGACTACGCAGCAAATACAGTTTTATCTTGATGAATTTCTTAGTTGTGAGCAGATGGAGGCTGTCAGGAATGGATTAAATCAAGGAATATCAGAAGAAAAACTGTCCGTATATAAAATTCCAAATCTTACAGATACACAGGTTAAGGTCATAACAGAACATATGAAAGATATAACATACCCTGACCGGTTTATAGAATATGTCAATAAAGAAAATTGTAAAGATGAAACTGGAATTATATTAGGAATTGCGGCTTCTAATGGCTTTTCTGAGCAACAGCTGAATAAAATGAAAGAACTGAATTTAGAACAAATGGAGTTTGTTATAAAAAATATGCATTCTATTTCTGACAAACTTTGCAAATCAAAAACAATGAATAAAAAAAACTTGAAAGAACAAAATGAAAGATAGTTTGCATAATGTTGAATGCTTACTTTATATTTACGAATTGACATATTACGTAATATGTGATAACATTATACAAAAGATATATAGTATTTGTGGAATACATATATCTGCCTTGCAGATAAATACTACGTAAAACAAAGATGGTAGCGGCAATAAGATGCAGAAAAAAACAGGCTGGGTAAATAGCTGGAATGCATCCTACCAAGAAACAACAGAAAATCATAACGTATATCCTCTTTTTGAGTGCCAGCTAACTGTTGCATAATCTTTTTCTGCAAGGCAATTTTTCTATAACAAAGGGGAATCACAATAATGCATTGTGATGAATGAGGGAATGAACGTGGACAATAAAGAAATAATAAAAGAAATTGAAGAACTGAAAGAAACATCGAAGATGTACAGAGAGAAAATCGAACGTGAGTGTCCAGATGAAGAACGACAAAGGCTGTACCCGTGGTGTGACTTTAGTGAAAAAGCGAAAGACTGCGACAAAAAAGTATCTATTCTATCAGAGCTTTTATTGTTACGGAGCGGAAAGGCAGAAATAATCAAAGAATTTGGAAATGAACTTATTTCATATTTTTCGGACTGGCAGCTGTCGACTGCCGCGTTTATCGTAAGAGATCGGAACCCGGAACAAGAAAAAGAGTACGCCATGATTGAAGAATCAATTAAGGCAATTCGTGAATTTACCGAACAGAAGGTAGAAAAATGCTTAGAAGATTCAGAAAAACAAAGAAAATAATTGAATTGCGCTTTTTATACTCGCGGAATGCATGTCTGTGATGTCAGGCTGCACCAGCAAACAGTTAGATGTTGCAAATAAATAGCATATATACGGCTTTTACAGGGACGGGGACAGTAGAAGATGGTCCATATGTATTCGATATAGAAAAGCGCAGAATATTATACAGTTTTGTACATTCTTTTTTTCTTTTTTTCTTTTTTTCTGCTCCTTTTATTTCTAAAAATCTGCACATTTATAAAACAAAAAAGGAGGACGCAAACATGGTAGATTTTAATAAAGATAACTGGCAGCAGGAGTTTAATGAAGACCAGCTCAAAATGATTAAGCGTGGTATAGAAGGCGGACTTACCAAAGAACAGATTAACCTTTATGCAGTTCCGGAGTTTGATCATGATCAAATGGACGAAATTTTAATAGGCATACGTAATAATAAACTTTCTTTGGAACAAATCAGGCTATTTGCTGATCCGAAGTTTGATTGGCAACAGATGAGTACAATTCGGGAAGGATTTTGTGTTGGTCTTACAACGGAACAAGTATCTTTATATGCCAAACCAGAATTTAATGTGTCTTTCTATGATGATAAAAATGAGAGACAGCTTGAGCCGAGTGGAACGATGCTTGTAATCAAAGACAGCCTGCTTGAACTCATGCCATTGGAACAAATAAAAGTGTTTGCAAAACCAGAATTCAGCGAAAACCAGATGTACGAGATAAAGAAAGGTTTTATAGATGGGCTTTCCATAGAACAGGTCTTAATTTATGCAGATCCTGAATTCGAAGATTCCTCTATGGAATTTCTCCACAAAGATTTGGAGGAAGGAACAATATCTTTAGACGCAATTAAACTCTACGCAAAGCCGGAATTTTATGCATACTTCGATTACGATAAAGAACTATACTATGGAACCATGTGTGAAATAAAAAAAGGTATAATCAACGGGCTTACAAAAGAACAGGTTGCCTTGTATGCTGACAAAAAATTCAATGTAAATGAAATGCGCCAGATACGAAAAGGATTGGAAGCCGGGCTTACAGAGGATGAAATTAAGTTTTTTGCAGATCCTTGTTACAATGACCATCAGATGAAGGAAATATGCACCGGATTTATAAACGGACTCACACTTGACCAGATCAAATTTTATGCAGATGGGGACAAATATGAAGATTACCAGATGAAAGTAATCAGAGAAGGGTTTGAATATGGACTTGCAAAAGAGCAGGCTGCGTTATATGCAGATCCGGAGTTTGATGCAAACCAGATGGCAGAGATCAGATGCGGTCTTGAAGCAGGACTTACTGAAGGCGAAGTTAAGACCTTTGCATTTTCGGAAATGAGTGCAGAACAGATGCACGAAATCCGTACCAGTTTTTCAAACGGAATAGGCAAAAGGGAAACAAACAATTTCGAATATTATCACGAAGTAAAGACGCACAGAGAAAAGCCTGTTTCTTTTGATGGGGAAAATGCTTGGCGTAAAGGATTCAGCTACCCGCAGACAAAGGAGATTCTGGCAGGAGAAAATTTATCAAGAGAACAGGTAGGCTTGTATGCGAAGCCGGAATACGACAGAGATCAGATGCGTGAGATCCGCCGCGGATTTGAAAATAAACTTTCAATGGAGCAGATTGCACTTTATGCTGATCCCAAATTTAACTGGGGGCAGATGGAAGAAATCCGTGAAGGACTAGAGGCTGGACTTACAGATAAACAGGTATCAGTCTATGCCGATCTAAAATATGACTGGAAGCAGATGGAGGCAATACGGCTTGGGTTAAATTCCGGACTCACAAACAAAGAGATATCCATATACGCAAACCCGTCAAGATTCGATGGACAGCAGATGCATGAGATTGTAAGCGGCTTTTTAAATGGACTTACAGAAGATCAGGTTGCCTTGTATGCCGATTCAAAATTCAATAATCATATGATGCATCAGATCCGATCAGGCTTCGAAAACGGGCTGTCAACGGAACAGGTAATGGTTTATGCAAATTCCTGTTATTGTTCGTTTCAAATGGAACAGATCAGGGAAGGCTTTGAAAAAAATTTCACAGAAGAACAAATAGAATCATATGCCGATCCAAAATTTGATTGGGCGCAGATGTCTGAGATCTGTAAAGGATTTACCAGCGGGCTTTCCATGGATGAGGTTTCCTTTTATGCGGATCCGGAATATGAAAATGAACAAATGCGTGAAATACGAACGGGATTTGAAAATGGGCTTACGATGGAGCAAATCAGAGAATATGCTTTTTTAGACATTCCTTACTGGGAAATGGAAAAAACGCGGAATTTGCTAGAAAGAAGCCTGAAAAAAGAAAACCGTCTGTCAGTAAACGATAAACTGGATAATTTGACACGAAACCATAAGCTCTCCACGACAGTTTCAAAAGACAACATCACCTTATAATATATACCGCCGTATTTACACGGCGGTATTTTTTTATTCATAAAATTCTGCATATAAGAAAAGTAGATCAGCGATGTGCCAAAAACCGCTAGATCGGATAAACATTCCAAACAGAAAGATACTAAACATAGGATATGTAAAAGGAGGAATTTTTTATGCAGTATTGCGATATTGTAAAGACAAAAGATAATGGATATGTGGTAATTGAGACAAACGGGGATATTACGCTCGTTTATCCCTGTGACGAGAACGGGAAAAAACTTTCATACGAGGAAATAGATTCCTATGCATACGCAGGGGCTTATTACGCTCAGGAAGGGCATACCGAAATGATTCAGAAATGGGGCGGCATAAAGGGACTGATAAAAAACACGGTAAAAGAAGCGGAACAAATGAAAATGCAGCCGTTTTCCGCCAGACAGATAGAGGAGATTGAAAAGGGTTATAAAAACGGTTTAACTGATAGGGAAGTCAAAATGTACAGCAATCCTCTGTATCCGAAAGAAAAAATGAAAGAAATGCGAAAAAGTCTGGAAGAACGTGTCCCTTGTGATTATGTAAATATGGTGAGGGAGGCTGTTTTTTCTCCTGCGCAGTTAAAGCAGGTCAGGCTTGGTGTAAAACATGGACTAAATCAGGAGCAGGTGCAGGTATTCGCAAACTCGCTTCTCGATCCGCAGGAAATGAAAATGGGACGACTTGCTTTGGAAAAGGGATGTTCCACAGAACAGGTAAAGAAATTAGTAGGAGTGATGCTTGAAACGACCTTTAGTGCAACACAAAAGCCGGCTTCTATAAATGACAGATTAGATGCACTTGAAACAGGCAGAAAACTAACATCTGTCTCCGAAAAAGAAAATATCGTAAAGTGATAAACTTTACGGCATGAAAAAATACCACCGTAAGTAAGCGGTGGTATTATTCTTTCCCCAAAATCCGCATATAGACATACGAAACAAATATCTTATGGAATGAGTCAACTACTTGGATACAAGTAACCGGGAATTTCCACACCGGGAATTTCCACTCGCTTACTTAAAGTTATTTGGTTTACATTTTACGTAATATGTGATATATTATGTATAGTAAACATATGAAGAAAAGAAAGGACAATCTTTATGAGAGATATCTGTATAAAAATGCCATGCAATAATAAAATAATATCGGTAATGGAACAATACCATATGCCGGAAGTAGTAAGTGTTGAGCAGGCAGAAAAAATAATGCTGAACAAAACGATAGAACAGATTGTGGAAGAAATCGGACTGATCGGGACGACATATTATCTGACAGAACCGTGTGAGAGCGTTTTGTATCACTCAATCGCAAGAGCTATGAAGAATGTTGCGGACAAGTTTATTGCAAGAACAAACCTTGGTGAAATTATTTCTGCAGATATTTTATCGGTAAGAGAAAAGGCACTTGGCTACGACCGGACAAAAACAATTAAAATTTCTGCTCAAAGTGGAAATGTAGTCTGCTTTATTGAAGCAAAAACAGAAAAATGTGAAGTCCCGCCTAAGATAAAGACCGGAAGAACACAGGGGTTAAAAATAACATCTGTGGCATCCGATAGAAAAACTTTATCAGAACTTTTTGAAGATGCCGGTATAAAAAACACCGTGATTGTATCATGGTTAAAAGATTTTTATTTTTCATCCATAAACAATCATATTGCAAATATAAAAGACATGATTTCGGGAAAACTGCCAGATCTTGAAAAAATCAAGCAGGACACCGGGCAGATTTGTAAATATGCTGAAAGACTGAATTTTGAATGCGGAAAAATCATTGATATATAAAAAGGACGGTAAGAACGGATGGATCTTATATGCTATGAGGAAAATGGAATAAGACGCTGGGATATGATAAAGAAAAATGATCGAAATGGCTATTTACTAGATCTGATGCAAAGACCAGAAATAAATCTGCATAGTATTTTTATTATGCCAACCAATTTTCTATCAGGAATTTGGCTTTCACCCCAATCACACAAATCGAATCGGGTAGATTTTTGGAACTTTTTTGAAGATTATGGGAAAAAGTATGTAGCACCTGAAATTAGTGAGCGTTCGAAACAAATAGAAAAAACCGTAATAAAACCAGAAACAAAGTATGGATGGATTTCACCAGATGGAAGATATTTTCATTGTGAATTTCAGGGACACGTTGCTCTAGCGGATAATATCTGTTTTGGAATCGTAGATACAAATAATTCAGAAAGATATTTAGAAGAGCATGGATGGTGCAAAATCTATAGACCTGTTACGCAGGGCGAGTATGCGGTATATGTAGAAGATAAACTAACAGATAAGCAGTTACACCGGTTGGTTAAAATGGGGCTAGATAATGCACTAGGGGTATCAGAAAAATTGTAATCACCAGTGCAAAGAACGCGGCAGAAACCTTACGGAAAAAGAAACGGAATCCTGCTGGTGGTCTGTATGCGGGATAGTCGCAAGAAGCGGGTACGAAACAGCTAAAAACTATGTAGATAATGCAAAGATAGCATTGTAAGGGGAAGGAGATACAAAAAAATGGCTTTGGTTAAAAAAGAACAGGTAAATTTATACAAAACGGTTCAGGATGTATTCCCTGAAAATCTTGAAAAAGATTTGACCGAACACGAAAGAATCTGTCCTGTATGCAGAGGACTCGGGATGAAGATTGCGAACAATGTTTACGGAATCAAGGGAGACGATTCTGAAGCTGGCAGACGGGAGTATTTTCCGTATAAGCATCAGGCATTATCGTTTTGCAAAAGCTGTTTTAACGGTGTACAGCGGTTGTGTAAGTATTGTGGGAAACCATACATGGATCAGGCATACATGCGCTGCGGCTGTGAGGGACAGAAAAAGGCTGATGAAGAAGAACGGATAAAAAAGTGGGATGAAACCATTTCAAAAGCAGTTCCAGTTGATGAAAAAGACGTAGACACAATGCTTTACTGTGAGGAATTTGACAGGTATTACGATACCGTTGATGATTTTCTCGATGATTATGAAACAAGTTATGCGGATGAAGAATTATACACAAAGCCTGAAAGATTATGGGTGTGCAGCGTAGAAAAAATTTTTATCGACGCTGAAAGCATAGTAGAAAACGCCTGCAGCGGATTACATGATGATGCTTACGAGCAGTGTGATATTGGTAGCTTACAGGGCTTGTTAGACGATTGGTGTAAAGCGCAGACCGGAACAACCACTTATTATCCGTGTTACAAGCAATATGTTTTGATCGACTGGGGTAAACTGTAAAAACAAGGAGATATAAGCGAAAAGATTTTATTTATGAAACAGAAAATTATTTTAGCAGCCACTATAATATGTCTTATCATTGCCACAGCAATATGTATTATCGGCATTATCAGTGAAGAACGTCCAATGAAACTCAAAGCGAATGTAACATATCATGATAAAGCAAATATGGAAATGATTTTAGGGGACAAGGCATCATTAGAACCGGTTACACATACAGTTATGCTCTATAATCTGGAAGCAAACAGAGTATAATCTTGCATGCGAAAGAAAGAGAGATGAAATTATGGAATTTACATTTGTTTTAAGAGACAAAGGAACAAACAATCAGGGCTGGTGGTTACGAATAACCAGCGTGGAGGAACTAATAGAGTATTACAAACAAATAGCGCCTGTTAGAAACGGCAAGGCGTTTGAAAATTATTTCTATGGAAAAGAGTGGAATGGGTATCACCCCGGATTTGAAAACGACCGCCATGCCCCGCACCACGAAACGGCGGCTTATACGGATGCGGTTGTCAGATATGCGGCAAAGAACGATTTGAATATTTTTAACGCATTAACCGGGTTTACGCAGATGGTCGCTCTGCAGCAGCTTGAAGAATTGAAAGAACACGGAACAATCTATATAAATCGCGTTGGCGGTTATACATGGAAAACAGAAAAATCCATAGAGTATGCGTTAGTACGAAGGGACGAGCTGGTGTTTCCGGAATTTAAAAAGAATGAAATCCGGGTAAAAAGATTCCCTTACGGAAATCATTTTTATGCGTATATTGGCGATCTTCAGGTAAAAGATGGCGACCAAATGAAGTGGAACACATACGAAGAAGCGTATGCACAGGCAGAAAAATTATTACGTAATTAAAGAGAAAAATAAGGAGACTTGTTGGAATATGATCAATTTATACCCGGAAAAATGTAATTTGTGTGGTGGACAGGTAATCTATACTTCAAATGCTATCATATATGGTCGAGAATACGGAAGCGGCAAATGCTACTATTGTACAAATTGCCATGCGTATGTCGGTACACATGTGCCAAGACCTAAAGAGGCATTAGGGATATTAGCGGACGCGAATATGCGTAATCAGAAGATAAAATGCCATGCTATATTTGACGAATTATGGAAACACGAGGATACAGGAAAGAAAAGACACAAAAAAAGAGTAGAAGCATACAAATGGCTCGCGGAACAGATGAATATAGATGTTTCAGACTGCCATTTTGGATATTTTTCATTGGATCAGCTAAATGAGGCATATGATATTTTGAAAGAGGTGAAATATAGTAATGGGCGCAGCTTGCTATAACATAATGTTGGACGCAGAAGATTTACAATTCATCGAAGAATGTATAAATAAGCATGACATGACACCGGTATATTATGACCCGTTTCATTTGCAGATTGTGAGAGACTACATGCAGTTACTCGGTGTATCACGGTGCGACACACTTACGCTTACAGATACCAAACGAATTAAAAAAGTTTTAGAAAAGCAGAAAAAAGAAAACAGAAATCTACACATTTATTATGTGAAAGATCCCGTAAATGCAGTTATAGACGCGGTAAATGAAACATGTAATATTTTAGGAGTTTATAAAAAAAGAAGAAAAGAACAGATCATCGACGAACTTACCACGGAATTCATAAACGGAATTATGCATAATGAACTCGAAAGTGAAATTATGGGACTGCAAAAACAGGGAAACTCGACTATGCGTGAATGTGCAAGAATGTATATCAGAAAAAAATTGCAGGATTTGCAGTAAAGGAGATATTGAGTTGAAGATAGAATCGCAAGGATTAGATTTATTATTACGTCGATCGAGAATAATTTCCCAGCCAGATGATCCATATGAATGTTGTATTTGCGAGAGTATAATTAGGGGTTACAATGCGAAATTCGGGGATTCCAGAATGTGTGTCTGTGGGCATCCGTATAACAGACATTTTGGCGTATCTGATAATGGAGAAGAATGGGTGTGTAAGGATTGCGGATGCAAAATGTTTGAGGAAATAGCACATAAAGAATAAGAATATTTTATATCGGAATATGCTCCGGCGGATACTTCAGTATCCTATTGCTTCATAAAACAAAGATTTCTGCAGGAGTAAGTTGTAAAAAATAATCGAAAGGAGGCTCGTCTAAGGACGGGGTGTGTTTCTCTCACAACTAAAGAAGTGGGTTTTGCACACTATTTTATTTATGAAAATTATAATAATCATCGTGGTGGCATTAGTTGTCTGTAAAATTGTATGTGAGGTACTCGTGCGGCTTGGATATATGAGTAAAGAGATAACGGCGTATTCGGACGAAGATGATCTAAAAATTGAGCATACGAAAGAAAGTAAATTAGCACGCATTCATATCGTGGACTCTTACACCAAGGGTGGTGAAAAATATATCGTTTTCAAAACCGACATATCTGTATGGCGTCAGTTTACCATGTCTGAGCAGGAGTATGATAAATACATAGGGCTTGGAAACGATGCTGTAGACTGTACAATCTGGCAGCTGACGGCAGACAATGTAATCTACGAAGAAAAATACATACAACATAAAGGTATCAAACGAAAAGATATAGAAAACGGCATCGGAAAGTCGGATATATCGGATATATTATGGGATCATAATTGCGGTGAAAATAGCTGCATTGTGGTTGATCGTGCCTATGGAAAAAGGTTCCAAGAAGGAACTTATTATATAGATGTGTTGTGCGGGGTGCAAAAGGGAACAAATTATTATTCTTACATAAAAAATAATTTAAGGGTAAAAAGACTTTCGTTCCTTGGGGAAACTGATTTTTCTGAAGATGAAATCAAGGAATACAAAGCAGCACTCGACAAAACAGGCAAGAAGATAGTAAACATATGCAGAGGGTTAACATACGGGGAAAAGAGAAGAAAGAAAACAAAGGTTGTAGAATGATATATATCCGGAAGTACAAACTAACGCAAACAGAGATATCGTAGATGCATGTAAGAATTGGACAAGTAAAAAGTTGTTGAAACAAAAATGGTTCAAAAGAAAAGCCTCTGGGTTCCCGGAGACTTTTCTTTCTACATGTATGCCTAGTGGCACACAACGCAAAAGCGGTTTTTATAGCCGCTTTTTTTATTCTCTCGGCTGACACCTGAAATTCATACCACGATTGACATTTTACGTAATATGTGATAAATTATAAACATAGAAATAGAAAGGAAAATTCAGACGGATGGCATTATTAAATTATTCGACAACTGTAGATGCGTATAAAACAGTAGCAGAGATTGAGCAGATGCTGGTAAAACATGGCGCAAAATCCATCATGAAATCATATGAAGGAGAAGACGTGACAAGCTTATCGTTTTTGATAGATACAGGTAACGGAAATATTCCGGTAAAGCTCCCGGTTCGGCTTGACGATGTTTTACAAGTGCTAACTGAACAGAAAAAAGCTCATCCAAAAGCAAACATCAAAGCAACGAGAGAACAGGCAAACCGGGTTGCGTGGCGAATATTGAAGGACTGGATAGAGGTGCAGATGGCACTTTTAGATATGCAGATGGTAAAATTCGAGGAAATCTTTCTTTCATACATCGAGACTGCAGATGGTAAAACGGTTTACGAGAAACTTGAAGAAAAACATTTTTTGTTAAACGGGTAGGAGGACAAGATGGATAAATTCAGAAAATCATTTTTGAGCATAATTGGTGGAGCTATGCAGCTTCTCCTTTCCCGCATGGGAAAGGAATTCATGAGTTACCTTATTTCTGGAATTTCTTCAGATGATATAATTATCAGTATAACTATGATTGAAAAGATTACTATGGTTATAGAAAGAATACTGGTGCTTTCAGGATGCTTCTATATTATATCAGGTATAGTTTACTTTGTTCTTGCAGTTTTTGACGATGATGGTTTGTTATTTGCAAATGCAAAAAAGGTTTATTTACATACAATAAATGATAAGTTCCGTCCGAAAGCTATACGAATCAAAATTCCGAATGATTTAGATGTCGATATACAATCATTATTGTCCCCGATAGAACAGGCGTATAACTTTGTGCGTGACAAAAATTCAAAATTCCATCAGGAATATGTAAGCACCTATTATGCGCTGACACCTTATGTAGAGGAAGTTGCGGAATCATTAAAAACATGGATATCCCAGTATGAAAAAGCCGAAGATGAAGACGAAAAAGAAAAACAGAAACTGAAATTAAATACCGCGTGCGAAGACGTTCTGAAGCAAACAATCAGCTATATAGAGTCGGAAATGGGAAAAATAGCAGAAATGGAAAGCCAATATGAAAAGGATTACGAAAACGCTCAGGAAACGTTGGAAAGAAAGACACCGGTTAAAGAATCAGATCCGTTTAGCCAACTAGCCCATCTAAATTCTTCGTTCATGGAAGAACAGGAGCGGATGAAAAAGTACGATACAGGGACAGAAGAAAAGGAGACCAAATAAAGTTTATGAAAGATGATTTGACAAAAGAACTCGATGAATACATGAATTCACGGAAAGAATCCTGTGAGGATGAAAACGATGATCTGTATGAAACAGAAGACGAGGACTACGAGGATTACGAGGACGAAAATGGCGATATGTATGATACAGAAAATGAAAATTGTGAGAATGAAAATTCACCTGCAATAACAATAGCGATTCGTATAATGATATTTATAGTAATATTTATAATAGTGCTTATTGTCGCTATTGTATATTGCACTATAAGTAAAAATGTTTATATTGAACCGAATGTTTTGCAGTCAGACAATGCGATAGAAGAACCAAAACATTTGACAGATGCAGACAGGTTCGATTATAGTTGTGACGATGCAGACGACTATATCATGGATTCGGTAACAATAGATAACGTAGATCATAATACGTATGTTTTAGTAAAAGATATATATAGAGGGACGAATGGACAATACACATACGTGGGAAGTGTTTATAAAGATATTACCGGAGATGACGAGTCGGCATTGACAGAAGTATGGTCAATGACCAAGATTCCGGTAAAAAATGGAAATACATATAAATTTTATAATTCTGTCAAAGAAAAATAGCTGCAAAGAGAGGAATGTAGAATGAGTTATACGGCAAAAGATATAAAAATACTAAAAGACCTTGAACCGGTTCGGTTAAGACCGGGCATGTATATTGGTAATACGGGAAGGCAGGGACTCAATCATCTTGTACAGGAAATGATTGATAACGCGGTAGATGAGGCTCTTGCCGGATATTGCCATAACATTTATGTATTTATCAATAAGGATGGCTCTGCAACCATTGAGGATGATGGACGCGGAGTGCCGATTGATATGCATGAAAGCGGGGTCCCTGCAGAGCGGGTTATTTATACAGTATTACACGCCGGGGGCAAGTTTAATAATTCAACCTATAAAATTTCCGGTGGATTGCACGGAGTCGGTTCTGCAGTAGTAAATGCCCTGACAGAGCATCTTTATGTAGATGTATATAGAAATGGATATGTTCACCACGATTCGTACAGCCGCGGGGTTCCGGTCACAAAACTTGTTGATGGAGCATTGCCAAAAGAAAAATTAAAAGAAAAAAAGACCGGCACAAAGGTAACACTTTATCCCGATCCGGATATATTTGAGGTTACAAAATTTAAAGCGTCGGCGATCAGACAAAGATTAAAAGAAACAGCATACTTAAATCCGGGATTAAATATTACGTATGAAAACATGCGCGATAATGAAGAAAAAGAAAATTTTTGCTTTCCTGATGGTCTTACGGCGTTTGTTGAGGACATTTCAAGGGATTTAACAAAGCTTACGCCGGTAATTGAAGTGAAGGGTGAAAACAGCGGAATAGAAGCTGACTGCGTATTTGTATTAACTGAGGATGGAGAAGAGAATATTTACGGCTTTACAAATAATATCTCCAATCCGGATGGTGGAAGCCATATTGCCGGGTTTAAGACCGGGTTTACGAAGCTTATTAACCAGTATGCAAGAAATGAATTGAAAATCCTCAAGGAAAAAGATAAAAATTTTGGTTCCGGAGAAGTATTAAAGGGCGCACAGGTGATTGTAAGCATCCGGCACCCGGATCCACAGTTTGAAGGTCAGACCAAAACAAAACTTGGCTCAATAGATGCGGGAAAGGCTGTGGAAGCGATCGTAATGGAACAGCTTACTCTTTACTTCGACCGGAACTATGAGGTATTAAAAGATATTGCAGATCGGGCATCGGAATTAACAAGACAGAAAGCTAACGCGAAAAATAAGGTCAGGATTGATTCTTTTTCCTTTGAGGGAAACGGGAAGCTTACAAAACAGGAATCGAATAAGGCGGAAGAATGCGAAATCTTTATTGTTGAGGGGGATTCTGCCGGAGGTACGGCAAAAACAGCCAGAAATAGACGGACACAGGCAATTCTTCCGTTGCGGGGAAAAATTTTAAATATTGAAAAACAGCCAGTATCTAAGATTCTGCAAAATGCAGAGATAAAGAGCATGATCAATGCTTTTGGCTGCGGTTTCGGTTCAGGAGAATACGGACAGGCGTTTGACATAAATAAATTAAACTATGACAAGATTATTATTATGACAGATGCGGATGTCGACGGGGCGCATATTGCAACGCTGCTATTAACATTCTTTTTCAGGTGCTTTCCACAACTGATTCAGGAAGGACATGTCTATATAGCCATGCCGCCTTTGTATAAGGTCGGAAGTGGGAAAAAAGAAAAATATCTGTATTCGGATGAAGAACTGGAGAAATACCGTAAAACGCATAAGAATTTCCCACTGCAGCGTTATAAGGGACTTGGAGAAATGGATGCGGACCAGCTTTACGAAACAACCATGAATCCGGAAACGCGTCTTATGAAAAAGGTGCATTATGAAAGTATGATTGAGGCGAACCTGATTACCCAGACACTTATGGGAACGGATGTAGAGCCGAGAAAAAAGTATATTGAGAAACACGGATCTAACGCTTTTGTAGATATGTAGGAAGGATAATGATATATGGGAAAGATTATTGATGTAGATTATGAAACCGAAATGGGACAAAGCTATGTAGATTACGCAATGTCTGTTATTACAGAGCGTGCGCTTCCGGATATTCGCGATGGTTTAAAACCGGTACAAAGAAGAGTGTTGTATGCATTAAACCAGTTATCTAAATCAGATACCCCATATCGTAAATGTGCGCGTATTGTTGGAGATACAATGGGTAAATACCATCCTCACGGAGATAGTTCAATTTATGAATGCCTTGTGAATTTAGCACAGAATTGGAAGCTCGAAAATCCGCTTGTCGATCCGCATGGAAATTTTGGCTCTATCAACGGTGATGGCGCAGCAGCCATGCGATACACAGAAGCACGGATTGATGCATATACGGAAGAAGTCTGTATGAAAGACCTGAAATATTTCAAGGATATATTCCTTCCAAACTTCGATAATACGGAAGAAGAACCGGAATTCCTTCCGTTTCAGGTCCCGAACATCTTGGTGAGCGGAACATCCGGAATTGCGGTAGGAATGGACAGTGAAATACCAACACATAACTTGGGAGAAGTAATCGACGGTCTGATTATGTACCTGAAAAATCCGGAAATAACACTTGATGAAATTATGGAAGTCCTGCCCGGTCCGGATTTTGCTACCGGTGGATATATTAACGCAGATAAGGACGCCATACGGGAAATATACGAAACCGGTATGGGAAAACTAAGAGTAAGAGGCAAATACGAAATACGTGATGCCGGATATGGGCGGAAAACAATCTGTATTACGGAAATTCCATGTACGATGATTGGAAACACATCGAAATTTCTGGATACGGTTGCAGAACTTGCGAGGAACAGGGAACTTCCGGCTGTTGTGGACATTGCAGACCGGGGGGATAAAAACGGAGAATGTTTGTGCATTGACGTGAAAAAAGGGACCTCGGATGAAGAAATCGAAAATATTGTAAACATTCTTTACAAAAAAGCAAAATTTGAGGATACAAAGGGTGTCCGTATGCGCGTGATAAGCGGAAAATCCCCAAAAGTGATGGGACTAATGGGAATTTTCAAGGAGTATTCAGATTTTAAATCATATTTATACAAGACGAAATATGAAAAACTGCTTGCGGAACAGGAAGAAATAAAAGAAGTAAAAGAAGGCTTAATGCAGGCGGCAGATTGTATTGATCTGATCATTGAGATACTTCGGGGATCTAAAGATACCAAAACTGTAAAAGACTGCCTTATGTATGGAAAAACAGACGGAATCAAATTTAAGAATTTCGGTTCCGATATAGATGCAAAAGATTTACGCTTTACAGAAAAACAGGCGGATGCAATTTTATCCATGCGGTTACAGAAATTGATTGGATTAGAGATTGATGCTCTAAAAAAAGAATTAGACGAAGCAATAAGACTTACGAAGAAATACACAAAAATGCTTAAGTCGAAAGATGAAATGACAGACCAGATGATCAAAGACCTTTTGGCTGTCAAAGAGAAGTATTCGGTAAAAAGAAGAACAATTATTGGAAATTACGGAACAGTTGAAGTAAAGAAAGCGAAAGAAACTGTTTCGGAGGTTGCAGTTTTAATCGACAGATTTTCATATATTAAAGTAATAGATAAAAATATCTATGATAAAAATATGGAAACGATTGCACAGGATTATGTTCTCCATTTTGCAACTGATAATGCGAAAAGAATCGGTATTTTTACAAACGAAAACGGGTATCATGTATTAAAAGTGGCTGATGTAATAAAAGAACAGGGAAAGAAAAATACGAAGGGAAAAACTGCACTGCTCGGAAAACTTTCGGACAAAGGTATTCCTCTTTCACAGATTGCAGATCTCCCACATGACGCAAAAATTTTGTATATAGACGAAGTAGAGCGGATCATTACCCAGACATTGTTATTTGTATCGAAAGATGGTATGGCAAAACGCGTGCTTGGAGCAGCTTTTGACACAAACCGAAAATCAAGTAAAGCCTGCAGCGATAAAGACATCGTGATGTTTGTGGGAGTAACCGATGATAATGTGGTTGTAAAATCAAACGATGGATACTTTTCACGTAGCAACTGTGAAGAAATACCGATAAAAGGAAAGGGCGCCGGTATGACAAGGCTTATCAATATATCAGATACAGATTTTATTGTACAGGCTCAGACAGGAACGACCAAAGACAGCTTTGATGCAGTTCCGTTCATTAAAATAAAACTTGCAAAACGCGGTGCCAAAGGTGTAAAAATGCGGGTATAACAAAAATCAAAAGACACATCCAGTATGTATTTATTTGGATGTGTCTTTTTAGTTTAATTGACATTTTACGTAATATGTGATATATTATAAATAGGAAATGAAAGGAGATTTAATATATGGAAAATACAAGAAGATTACATATTACAATGAGATACATGTTTACCGGAGATACAGGAATAGATGTCCCAGAAAGCATATTGGCTGGTAAAACAGAAGAGGAACAGTTAGAAGCGGCATATAAATATGCACACGATCATATTGATGAAATTCCGGTTGCAGAAAATGCGGAATATGTTTGTGATTCTGATACCTTTGAATTGGATGATATTGATTTTGACGCAGAAGAAAAATCAAGCAAATGGAGTGAGATCCGTTGTAATTATTTTGATGAAGAGGAAAAAAGTATATTGTCGATGCGTGGAAAACATGTGACGATAATGAAGAGGGGCTTGCAATCGCAAAGATAGATTTAGCGGATAAGACCGTGGTGTACTTGGATGAAGATGCTAAAACAGACGGATATGCACAGGCGATAATAAACGAAATGCTGCAAAACGAATACGTTCTCGCAGAATGACATTGGGTTTATCATATTGATGAATTACGGCAAGTAAACAAGAGTTTCTTTAGAAGAAGGGAAAATATTATATGAATTATAGAATCAGTAAAAAGATTTATAAAAGAGCAGACTTTAAACTGAAATTGTTCATTGCAGCAAATTGCGATAAACGCACGACATATGATATTGCGAAAGAAGAAAATATCCTTTCTGGCTTAGAACGTAGTATTTTTATTTCTAAACAAGATAAATGGACGAAGCGAATAAACAATATTGTTGATGAATTAAAAGCGGAAGAACAAATCATGGACGAAGGAATGCAAAGATGAATATGAAGGATTGTATTTATGGAAAAAGCTCCAACACTAAAAGAATTATTAAGTAATCGAAAAGAAAATCATGAAAATTCAATCATTGTTTCCACTACTAAAGATAAAGACTTATTCAAAGGTGACGTATCTGAATTACCGGAAGAGTTATTAAATATTCAAATTTTCGCATGGGATAAAAAAGAAGGAATATATATCACAATCGAGTAAGCGGTAGAAGATTGAAACAACGATTTTAGAAGCAAAAAAGAAGCGGACATAATTCGCCAGCAATTTAAGAAGATAAACAAAACAGGCAATTCTTTGCCTGTTTTTGTTTAACAAATTGACATTTTACGTAAAATGTGATATATTATAGGTAGGAAATAAAATGAATTGCGGCAAGTAAACAAGAGTTTCTTTTGAAGAATGGAGGAAATATTATGAATAACGGACTTTATCATATACAGAATAATAAAATTTATAAGATGTCATTAAATGAGCCTATGAAAAAGATTGGGGTTGTAGCAAGTGACGAAACAATTATGAACATTATTGATACAGTCACAGAATACATGTACTGTAATTGGGGCGATTGCTGCATGAAAGAAAAAATAACATGGGCTGAATTACAAAAAGTGCGTAATGAAATCAAAGAAAACGCAATGGAAATGATTAAAGCAAATTTGGACATGAAACTATGATTTTTTGATTAGAAAGCAAGAAATGCGTGTTTCTTTTGAAAGGAAGGTAGGGAAAATGAAAGGTACGATAAAAGTAAATAAATTAAATAAGTCAGGTCTGTTTATTTCTGAAGTTGATTGGGATAAATGTTATAAAAGTGAAAGTAATCCTGATGGAAATTTCGTAATGATAATTGAGCCATTGGAGGGATGTGATAAAGGAATTATTTATTACGAGAAAGTGGATAATGGCTATCTTATAATGGGAGAAGCTTATATTATTCAAAATAAAATTGATAGAATTGAAGCGGAAATACAGAAATGGAAAGCAGCATATAAAAGTAGACCGTTTAATTATGTAAAAGAAAAATTACACAACTAAGAAATTCGCATTTATTTAGAAAGATTGGAGTGATTAACATGAAAATATACGTTTTATTAAGACAAAATTATGAAGGTAGTGACACAGTTTGCGTTAGTGCAGACATAAATGAAATTAGCACAAGTATTTGTGAAGATTTTTATCCTGAACTTGAAATTTGGGAAGATGGAGAAATGATTTATCAGACAAGTGGTAATGATGTTTTAAAAGCTATATCAAAAGAGATGGATAGAAACTAAGATTTCATGATATGGAAGGAGAAAGAACATATGATTGAAAAAGGAACGGAATTTTTATCATATTATATACAAATGATTATTAATTATAGTGGTGGAATTGGATTTGAAAATTATAGGGAACGGATTGCAAATGTAAACTTATGGAAGAGACAGAAGATAGAAATGGTAATTACATGTTAGGTGGGCATTGGATGTCCGATTTAAGTTACCAGTTCGCAAATAAATGCAAATTCGATTTAGTTCAGGTAGATGGATATAGCTCTTATGCTTATTCAGATGAACAGATGGCAGTGTTTACATATACAGAGGTGATATTTATCTTACATTGTTTACTGATAAAGTTAAATATGAAGCTGAAAAGGAAAGAACAATTAAATTTTATGAGGAGGAAAATGATATGGAATTATATTGGGTATCATTGATTATTCAAGATACGGAAAATAGCAAGCCTTGGCTTTCTGCAATGTCAAATGGGTGCGTAAATCTTGAAGAAGCCATGGAAACGATTAAAAGAGGAAGGAATAATTATAGAGTATTATGTGCATGGATTGATACATTCGATGAAAACAATCATAAGTCGACTGTATTTCATGAATGTTATGTTGATGCAATCGGTAATGTAGATAGACTTTGAAACTAAGATTTACTTGGAAATACGTGTTTCATAGGAAGATAGGAGGATGCTATGAATATTTATGATGGATGTGAATCAAATAAGGAAATCATTTATGGTTTTACTTCACTTGATTTTTACGATAAATTAGAAAAGCGACAAAATGAAATTTTATCACAAGGAAAGAAGGTTGTGTTTGTAGAATCAAATACAAGTGTTCATTCAGGTGCAAGAGTTGTTATATATTCTGATAAAATCCCTGAAATTATGCAGAATTATAAACACAGATATGTCAAAATCAATGGAAAATGGACAAGAAATAGTCTTCTTGGATATTGCGATTGTTGTGGAAAGTATGCAGAACTTGTTTGCTTAAGTAATAAAGGTAATACATGTGAAAATTGCATGGATTGGAATTTCTAATGGAACTAAGGTTTCTTAGGAAGGAGTGAGGGGAAATAAACCATGAACTATGTAAAAGGTAAAGGATATTATGTTGGTTATTTTGATGAAAATGATATTGCAAACAAATTAGACAAGAAAGCAGTAGAAAAGGCAAAAGAAGAAACGGGTTTAAGATAACCGACGGGAATTCCCGGTCACTTATATCCGGGATGAAAGCCGATTTTTTGCAGGATTTTATGTATATATGAGAGGTAATATTACCGGTTATGAACAAAGCGATCAAATACAGATTATACCCTACAACTGAACAATGCATCATGTCTGCCAAGGCGTTCGGATGCTGCCGTAAAGTCTACAACCTCATGCTGTATGATAAGATACGCAGCTATCAGGAAACCGGCAGGTTTGTTTCTGTTACGCCAGCCATGTACAAAGAGGATTATCCGT